>ERZ808037.105-NODE-105-length-90304-cov-7.165405_pt1 | contig 90304 bp, 76 predicted proteins | sample MGYA00380190_ERZ808037 | MGnify/ENA primary metagenome ERZ808037 (study PRJEB31490, sample SAMN06133399) | mouse gut metagenome | isolation source: J9 | host: mice | place: China: Chengdu | collected 2015-05 ... | reverse complement strand
GTAGCAGACGCTAAACTCGTGGAAAACCTCGTTAAGCGCTGACCGTTTTAATCCGAAGGATTTAAACAAGCTACAAGGGTCTGCTTGTAATTATGCTATTTGCACAAAAAAAGCCACGATTTGATGAGTTTCGCAATTACCTATAGTATAAGGCATAGAAAGGAGGACGAATATGTCATTGCTAACCGTAAAAAATGTAAAGAAAATATATACCACCCGCTTCGGAGCGGTCAGGGTGCAGGCGTTAAACGACGTGAACTTTTCTGTGGAAGAAGGGGAGTATGTGGCCATCATGGGGGAGTCCGGCTCGGGAAAGACCACGCTCTTAAACATTCTGGCTTCTCTGGATACCGCTACCAGCGGGCAGGTGCTGCTAAACGGACAGGAGATTTCCAGGGTCAGTCAGAAAGACCTGTGCGCGTTCAGACGCGACCATCTGGGTTTCGTCTTTCAGGACTTTAACCTGCTTGACACCATGTCCCTGCGGGATAATATTTTTCTGCCGCTTGTGCTGGCGGGGGTGCCTTACCGGGAGATGGAGGAGCGGCTTGCGCCCCTTTCGCAGAAGCTGGCGATCACGGATCTTTTGGACAAATATCCATACGAAGTGTCGGGCGGACAGAAGCAGCGGGCGGCGGTCTGCCGGGCATTGATCACAAGGCCGGATATCGTGCTGGCGGACGAGCCGACGGGTGCGCTGGACTCCCGCGCTTCCGGGAAACTTCTGAAACTGTTCGGAGAAATCAACGGGGAGGGGCAGACCGTTCTCATGGTGACCCACAGCATTCAGGCGGCGGCCCATGCGGGGCGGGTGCTCTTCATTAAAGATGGGTGCGTGTTCCACCAGATCTACAGAGGAGAGCGGAGTCGGGACGAAATGTACCGCATGATATCGGACGCCCTGACAGTGTTACAGGCACAGCAGGCCAATGGAGACGAGATGGCCGTTTCGGATCAGGCGTAGCAGGGAATGGGAGGTGCGCGAAACTTATGAACAAACTAAAATTACTGCCAGTGATGGCTTACAGAGGGGTGAAGCAGAATAAGCTGGTCTACCGGCCTTATCTTATGGCCTGTTTCTTCTCCGTGTTCAGCTATTACCTGTTTTCTTCCCTTCTGCACAACGATCTGATGGAGAGACTGCCGAAGGCGGCCTACGCGTGGCTGATGCTCACCCTGGGAAAAGGACTGCTTTCCATTATTCTGCTGCTGTTTCTGCTCTATGCGGGCAGCTTTTTGCAGAAGCGGCGGGGACGGGAGCTGGGGCTTTACAGCCTTCTGGGTCTGGAACGGAAGCATATCGGCATCATGCTTTTCTGGGAAAATACGGGACTGTATCTGGTCAGCGTATCTGCGGGTATCATACTTGGTTTTGTGTTGAATAAGCTGATGTTTCTCCTGCTGCTTCGCATGTCGCGGCTGGATGTGGAAGCGGCGTTTTACTTTTCCGCGGATGCAGTAATGGAGACGCTGCGGTATTTTGCGATCGTATTTCTCTGCGTTTATATCAAAAGTCTCTGGAGCTTTTACCGCATGAAACCGACAGAACTGCTGGCCGGGAGCAGGAAGGGGGAGAAGGAGCTTAAGCGGATCTGGCTGTGGACTGCGGCGGGCGTGATCCTGTTGGTATGCGGCTACCATATTTCCGTCACCAGCAGGCTGGACAGCATGATTTTTACAGATTTCTTTCTGGCGGTACTTCTGGTGGTGCTCGGCACTTATTTCCTGTTTACTTCGGGAAGCGTGGCTTTCCTGCGGTTTTTGAAGAAAAGGAAAAATATTTACTACAGGCCGTCCAATCAGGTGACGATTTCCGGTATGTTGTACCGCATGAAGAAGAATGCGGCCGGACTGTCCAATATCTGTATCTTTTCCACCATGCTTCTGATCACGTTGACCTGTACGGTCGCTTTGTGGACCGGAATGGATCAGGTTGCCTATTACGACTATCCCTATGATGTGGTGGCGTCCTATTCGGAGAACAGTAATGTGATGGAAAAGGCGCGGGAGAAGGCGCAGGCTCTTTCAGAAAAGTACGGACAGGGCGCAGCGCGGCTGGACTGTTATAACAGCATGAAACTTACCTGCGGCAGACCGGAGGGAAGCGACGCGTTTATCATTGCATCAGGTGTGGAATTTGCTGACCAGTATGCGGTCACGCTGATGACGCTGGAGGATTATAACCGGCTGGAGGGAGAGGACAAAAGTCTGGAGGAGGATGAAGTGCTTCTGTACTCCACGGGAGCAGCGTTTGGCTGTGACAGCGTAAACTTTATGGGCGTGGAGGCGTCCGTAAAGGAGGAACCGGAGCGGATTTATCCATTCCCGCAGGCCAAAAACAGGATGTTTAATTTTACCGCCCAATATGTGATGGTGGTGAAAGATCAGCAGGCATTTGACAGGTTTGTGACGGCGTGGGCTGAGGTGAACGGTGTGACCGATCTGGAAGGATTTCTGCACAGCGGCGTGCGGCAGCTTGGTCTTTTGCTGGACGGGAAGGAGACGGAGCGGGAGGCTTTTGTCGAAGAGTGGTCCGTGTGGTGTCAGGGACAACAGGATTTTTTGCGGGTAGAAAATGGTCTGGCGGGAAGAGCTGAGGATTGTTCCCTGAACGGCGGCCTGCTTTTTATCGGTATTATCTTTGGGCTTATGTTCTTTATGTGTCTTCTGCTCATCATGTATTTTAAGCAGGTTTCGGAAGGGTATGAGGATCAGGACAGCTTTGGAATCATGCGGAAGGTGGGCATGAGTGACGCGGAAATCAGGGGAACGATCCGCAGACAGATTCTGCTGGTGTTTTTCCTGCCCCTTGCTGGCGCATTTTTTCACACGGCGGCAGGGCTTGTGATGGTCAACTGCCTTCTGGCGGCATTGCGGTTCTTCGATACCGGGCTGCTGGTCCGCTGCTGTGTGGGCGTGGCGGCGGCTGTGGCGGTTCTTTACGGGGGAAGCTATGTGATGACGGCGAAGACGTATTACCGGATTGTGGGGAAGTGAGGGGAGGGGTGTCCTGCCGGGTAAGCCGTGAAGAATATCCGGGACAAAGAGAGAGCAGTCAGGAGAAACGTTGAGAAAAGCCAACATAAAGCAGCAAGTGTTACTTATAATCCGTTGACTTATAAGTAACGTGACGGATAATGATATGTGGAGGTATTTGCTATGATTACTGAAAAAGTAGGACAGCGAATTAAACAACTTCGCAACGAGCAGGAATTGAGTCAGGAAAAGCTTGCTTTAAAAGCTGAACTGGATAGAACGTATTTAGCAGGGGCTGAATTGGGGAAAAGAAATATTTCACTTAAAAGTTTGGAGAAGATAGTAAATGCTCTGAATGTTTCTTTTGAAGATTTCTTCAGGGGAATATAATTGTTGATTATAAGTAACAATTGGAGTATAATTATGGAGGTACAGACATGGAATTGATGATTCAGGATCCCACTTATGCAGCAAGTATGAGGCTGGGAGAAGCGCTGATTGACGCATGTAATAAGGGGCAGGACGGAGCTGGCGCTTTTGCATTCGCAGAAGAGAATGGAATTGATTTGTTTTTGGGTGACCAGGACTTTAGCAATTACATTAAAACTAATAAATATGAGTTGGTTGTCGGTACAGATTCAATTACTGATCCGAAGGCGGTTACAAGGTTAAGAGCATATTGCAGACTTTATCATAATTTAACTGTATACGGTTATGTTCATGATTCAAAAAAGTATTTATTTCATCCTAAGATTACCTGGTTTGAAACAGCGGCAGGTGGACTGTCTATTATTGGATCGGGCAATTTGACTGAGCGTGGGTTATATCATAACGTCGAAATGTATTCGTATAATGTGTTAAGTAATACAGACTTCAAAAAGCTCAAAATTGACTGGCAGGATTGGATGGATTATTCGATCAATAATAATCTTATATTTGATATTAATGATCCGATTATTGATCATGCCGTTAATCTAAGTGCAGCGAAAAAAGCAAAATCATTTTCTTCACCTAACTCTTCGACAGGAAAGACGGTTGCTCCGGATTCTTCACTATTGGCGTTGTATAAAGTCCAGCCCCAAACGACATCTGTACGCAAGCCTGTGCCTGTGACTAAAGCTAAACCTAAAAAGTCATCAACCATAATAGCAACACCGATCCCTGCCGTAGTACCAGTCGCAGTTGCGCCGACAATTAACCCGGTTTGGACAGTTTCTGTCACAGACAGAATTTTGGTGGCTGAGGTTCCGAAAGCAAGCACTAGATGGAAGCAGATAAATTTTGATAAAGCATCTTTTCAAAACTATTTTGGCGCTGTACCCGGGGGTACTGGTGGTACCTATAGGATTCTTCTGAAAAATGTTGATTCAGCAGGAACATTGGGGGCTACAGAATCGAGACCAAGCGTTTCGGTAGCCAGCCACAATTGGCGGTTTGAAATAAGTGCGGCTAGCAGACTTCCTTATCCGGGCGGAACGAACAGACCTTATGTTGTTTTCTCGGAGGCATCTACAAGATCGTTCATTTATGAATTACTGGTGCCGGGAGATTCAAGATACTCCGAAGTAGATGGTTTTGTAAAATTATGGAAAAGAGCCAATGGTGTGTCAGGCATTGCCAGATTTATCACGGATGTAAGTGCCATTAAGCCAAGCACTCCAAGTCTTGGGCTCTGGAAAGTTTAAATATGGATACAAGTGTTAAGACAGTCCATTATCTGGGTAGTAAAGCTCGTATGTTATCTCCAATTAAGAGATATGTAGATGAGCTTACCCATGGAAATGGAAGAATATGTGATTTGTTTTGTGGTTCAGGAGTAGTATCTGAGTATTTTCTTCAACAGTATGATGTATTAGCAGTAGATATTCAAAACTATTCAAGAGTGTACTGTGAAGCACGTTTGCTGGGATTGCCAAAAGATTTTGATTATAAAGGAATTATAGACAGAATAAAAGAGTCCGAAACAAGAAAAACCAACTTGATAGTGTACAAGCCTGTTCTTGTTTATGAGGATGAGTGTAGAGACTTATTATTATCCGGGGAGCTGGAGCCAATCTATGAGATTATTGAAAAAGGATCTTTGTATGCCTATTTAAATAATCTGCCTTATAGTGAAACGGATCTTTCCCTTTCTCTTGAAAAAGCTTTTGCCATGGTTAAAGACACCAAGGGAATGGATTTACAATCTTTAGATTCAATTATCACGCGATATTACGGTGGATTGTACTTTTCTTTTAAACAAGCTGTTGATATTGATGCAATATCTTCATATGCCTTTGCACAAAATGAAAGGGTTAAAAATGTAATACTGGCAGCACTTATGGGTGCTGTAACGGATGTAGTAAATACGATTGGCAAGCAATTTGCCCAACCCTTGAAAGTAAGAAATAAAGATGGTTCTTTAAAAAAGAATCTGGCAAAAAAAATCTTGTCTGATAGAGAATCAGATGTTTTTGAACAATTTGAAAAATGGATGCAATACTATGTAGAATTACCACAAAATACCCATGATTTTGAAATAATCTGTGATGACTATCTGGAAGTTTTGAAAAGATTGCAGCCTGGTGATGTAGAGGTTATTTATGCTGACCCGCCTTATACGCGATACCATTATAGCCGCTATTATCATATTCTTGAGACTATTTGCCTGCATGATAATCCGCAAATATCGACTACATTTCCTAATGGGAAAGGTGGATTAAGCAGAGCAATTTATCGAAACGACAGACACCAATCTCCTTTTTGTATCAAGAGCAAAGCGCCACAGGCATTTGACGGTTTATTTATGTATGCAAGCAAAGCACGGGCTTCAATTGTGCTTTCATATTCCCCATTTGATGCAAATAGTGGAGCTACACCGAGACTGCTTTCAATTGAAGATATTATAAGTATTGCTCGGGAGTATTACAAAGATGTGTCGGTGGTATCGCCGGGACAGTTTATGCATAGCAGGTTTAACAGGCAGGATAACAATTACGAAATTAACTACGAAGCAGAAAGATTAGTTATATGCAGAAGGTGAATTTAGCAGTGAGAATAGCAAAAAAATCCTTTCTTGAGAAGAAGATATTAAATCCACGTGTATTAATACTGGGAGACAATCAAAAGGTATTAAAAGATATTAAGGATACATATGAGCATGAAGTTAGCTTGATATATATTGATCCGCCGTATAATAGAGGCGATGATTTTAAGTTTTATAAAGATACTAAGAATCATGACGAATGGTTAGAAGGGATGCGTACAACTATCCTGGAATTAAGAGAGTTTTTGAGCGTTGAAGGAAGTATATGGATATCTATTGATGATTCTGAAATGGCATATTTAAAAGTTTGTTGCGATGAAATTTTCGGTAGAGAGAATTTTGTATCTACAATAGTTTGGCAAAAAAGGAATACACGGGAAAATAGAAAAATATTTTCCAACAATCACGAGTATGTTCTTGTATATGCAAAAGATATAAACAATTTTAAAAAGAAAAGGAATTTACTGCCTGCAACGCAAGAGTTACTGGATAGATATAAAAATCCTGATAATGATACCAGAGGTTCCTGGCAATCGGTTACATTATCAGTCCAGGCCGGACATGCCGTTAAATCTCAGTTCTATACTATTGTTTCGCCAACAGGCAAGAAGCATAAGCCACCGAAAGGAAGATGTTGGATTTACAATGAGGAGAGGATGCAGGAAGAGATTAAGAATAATAACATTTGGTTCGGAAGTGATGGTAACGGAGTTCCAAGATTAAAAAAAATGCTGGATGTTTCAAAGCTTGGTGTGGTGCCGGAAACCCTTTGGAATGTTGAATTTGCTGGTTCAACCAAAGAGGCAAAGCAAGAACTTCTGGCTTTGGAAATATATGATGAAGATGTATTTGATACACCGAAGCCAGAGCAGCTGATATATAGAATTATGCAAATTGCTACAAATGAAAACGATTTGGTGCTGGATTGCTTTATGGGTTCCGGCACAACAGCAGCAGTTGCGCACAAATTCGGAAGAAACTATATTGGAATTGAATTAAACAAAAAGGTATATAAATATGCTTCAGAAAGATTAAAAAAAGTATGTAATGGAGAAAGCGGAGGAATATCATCCGCACTGGAATGGAACGGCGGCGGGGAATATTTATCCTGCGAATGGAAGTAAATAGTAATTTACAGGTAATGGAAGTGGTATGACAGGGTTTTGTCTTACCACTTTTTCAGAGGGAAACGGCAGGGCGATGAGAATATGGCTGGATTTCATTCTTTAGCAGGAACTAAAAATGGTGGTGGACTGGAGCCGGATCGATAGGGAGGATTATCTGCTTGCTATGGAGAGGAGCCCGATCAGAGACATCGAGAGTAAGTATCTCTTAAAAGGCGCTTTGACGGGCAAAATAGAAGATCGGGAAATTTATAGGAAAGGGATCGTCCTTTGGCAAACTGTAGAAATCCCGTAAACATGCCGATATATCTATATGACAGACGCAACCGGATATCCCGCTCCCAAAACTTACGGAACAGGATATTCATAAAACAACGGACACAAGGATGTGTCTTACCATCAAAAGGAAGTGATAATATGAAAATCGGCGAAGCGCAGAAAGCCTACAGGCAGCAGCTCAGTCTCCTCAGGGGACAAAAGAGAGACTTTGTGAAACAGCGGGAGGAAAACCGCAAAAAACTGGAGGAAGCCCGAAAGAAAAGCGAGGAGCAGGGCGTGATCTTTGAGTTTTCCGAGGCATATTTGGAGAGAGAAAAGGAATTGCAGGAAAAAATAGACGAGCTTTCCGGCCAGATCAATAAAAACGAGAAGACGCTCGACGAACTGATCGAGCAGGAAGCCGGCATTTTTAACAGTGTGGTGGCCGAGCAGCAAGGCGACGCGTGGAAGGAGTACGGCGAGGAGATGGCCAAGTGTCTGGAGATCGCCAGAAGGATCAGCCGGGGTGACCGCGTGCCCGCGCAGGACGAAAAGAAGCTGATGGATTTCAACATGGACATCTACAAGATGGCTAAGGAGATGGCGGCCATGAATATGGAGGGAGAACACAAGGAATGGGATTCCCTCTGGGGTGAAGAGGAGGAGAAGGAGTACGCCGATCCCTTTGAAGAGTCTCAGAATGCAGAGACGAATGTGGAGATGCCGGAGGGTATGGAGGCGGAGGCATCCGCCGGGACGGAAGGGAATGTAGAATAGCGGGAGAGGATGGCACGGGGAAGTATGAAAAGTGTGAAAGACATGACCAGAGGTAATCCGTTTGTCTTGCTGTCTGGCTTTGCTTTCTCCCTGATGATCGGCAATGTGTTCCAGCAGTTATATACCTTTGTGGATACAATGATCGTCGGAAAATATCTCGGTGTGACGGCACTGGCTGCTCTGGGTGCAACAGAGTGGCTGGTGTTTGTCATGTTTGGGTGTGTGCAGGGGATTACGCAGGGTTTTTCTATCAGCATGGCGAAACGGTTTGGAAGCCGTGATGAAGAGGAGCTGAAAAAGGATATGGGAGGAAGTCTTTTCCTGTGTCTCGTTTTAAGCATATTGTTTACCGTGGCCGGATTGTTGTTATGTAAACCTGCATTGGTGTGGCTTAATACGCCAGAGGACATGATCGGGATGGCGCAGGTCTATCTGCGGACGCTCTGTGGCGGGGTGTGCATTTCTTTTTGTTATAATATTTTAGCGGCGTTTTTGCGGGCTGTGGGGGACAGCAGGACGCCGCTTATCGCTGTTTCCCTGGCGGCTGTCTGTAATATTGTTCTGGATCTTTTGTTTGTGATCATACTGCATCTGGGCGTGTTTGGCGCGGCCCTGGCCACGTTGCTGTCGCAGTTGTTATCGGCGGTGTATTGTATGCGGGTGGTGCGAAACGGTGGCTTTGTCAGGATTGGCCGGGCGGATTTGGAAATACGGCCGGAAAGATGCTGGCGGCTTCTTGGGCTGGGGCTTCCGATGGGATTGCAGAATGTAATTACAGGGTTTGGAGGCTTGGCGGTGCAGTCGGTTGTAAACGGCTTTGGCACGATTTTTGTGGCAGGATTTACAGCGGCCAATAAACTCTACGGGTTGCTTGAGACAGCGGCGGTCTCGTACAGTTATGCGGTGGTTTCCTATACGGGACAGAATGCGGGGGCCGGGGATTATAGGAGAGTGAAAAAAGGACTTGGCGCTGTCTGTGTGATGGGAGTTGTGACATCCGTTCTTATGTCTGCTATTATGTTAACCTTTGGAGATCCCATTCTCAGATGTTTTTTATCGGGAGAGGAAAAGGTACTCATGCAGACATTGGAAATTGGCTGTACCTTTCTAAGGATTCTGGCGGCCTTCTTCTGGCTTTTGTATCTGCTCTATATTGTGCGGGCCTGCGTGCAGGGCATGGGAAATACGGTACTGCCCATGTGCTCCGGTTTTTTGCAGCTATTCATGCGGGTAGGCTGCGCCTTTTTTCTGACGAAAAGGATTGGTCAGGCTGGTGTATTCTGGGGAGAAATCAGTGCGTGGCTTTTGGCGGATGTGTTTTTGTGCCTGTGTCTTTTGTGGGTATACAGACGGCAGGTTATGGTGCAGAAGGAGCAGGAGTGAAACATTTTATATGTGATACGCCGCATAAAGGGAATCTTTTCAAGATAATGATTGCAAAAAAGTGGAAAATACTGATAAAATTAGAATGGCATTTAAACTTAAACAGGAAAATACAACACGGAGGAATCAGATATGAAACCGACGGTACTTTATTACGCGAAATGCTCTACCTGTCAGAAAGCCCTGAAATGGCTGGAAGAAAAGGGTATTGCATATGAGGGGCGTCCGATCAAAGAGGAGAATCCGACGGCGGACGAACTGAAAAACTGGCATGAAAAAAGCGGTCTGCCGCTCAAGCGGTTTTTCAATACCAGCGGCCTGCTCTACAAGGAGATGGGGCTTAAGGACAAGCTGTCCGATATGAGTGAAGAGGAGCAGTATGCCCTCCTCGCCACGGACGGTATGCTGGTCAAACGGCCGCTTCTTGTAAGTGAAAAGGGCGTGTGCCCGGGGTTTAAAGACAGCGTGTGGGAGAATCTCTTGTAAGGGGAAAATCATAACAGTTCAGCTTTCGGCTTCACTGTTACGAAAAATCCTGTATGAGGCAGCGGAAAACAGATCGTCTCTGCAGAAGGGAGCGGTTTTGCGCGGTACAGGGGGCGGACGGCCAGGGAGTGAGAGATGGTACAGGACATTTTCAATGAGTACGCAAGATTTCCACAGGTGCACGGCATGGCGATAGGCGGTTCCCGCGCCGTTAAGAGAAACGACGAATTTTCGGACTATGACGTGTATGTTTACAGCACGGAGCCGGTTCCGGCAGAGTCAAGACGTGCCGTGCTGGAAAAATACTGTGACAGTATTACGCTTGACAACCGTGACAGGGAGCATGAGGACATCTGTATCATGGAGGACGGCACCGGGCTGCATATCGTATACCGGAATCTGCAAGAGTTTCTTTCGTGCATTGACCGGGTGGTGGTACACTGCGAGGTGTTGGAAAGCTGTACTACGGGTATGTGGCACAGTCTTTTGACAGGCAGGATCGCATACGACAAGGGCGGTCTTCTGGGAGCGGCCAGGGAAAAATATCAGGTGCCTTATCCGCAGGAATTGAAAAATAATATCATCAGCAGTCAAATGAACCGTATCAAGTACGGCATTCCCTCCTTTATGGTGCAGATTGAAAGGGCAATGAAGCGGGGCGATATGGTGTATATCAACCAGAGTGTGAACCGTTTTTTTGCTTCCTATTTCGATATTCTTTTTGCCCTGAATGAAAAGCCCCATCCCGGGGAAAAGCGGCTGGTACAAATTTGTTTGGAAGAATGCAGCATTCTGCCCGCCAGATTTGCGCTGAATATCCGGCTGCTGCTTAACAGCATGTTCAAAGATCCGGCGGCGGCATCGGTGGTGGAGATTATGGTGTCTGAGCTTGAGAAGGTGATCGGGGAGACGCTTGCGTAGGGGCGAGGTTGCAATACCTTCCGGTTTATTGTATATTAATGCGAGAAGCGCGTGAGAAGAGCTTCTAAAGCTTAGCAGCAAAGGCTGCTTCGCTAAGAAGCACTAAGTCTCACGCTGGAGAATGCTAAAAAGCAGCATTCTCCGCATTGATTTGTGCTTCTGCAGAGTGTGAAATGCTGAAAAGCAGCATTCTCTGCGTTGATTTATGCGTTTACTGAGTGTGAAATGCTGAAAAGCAGCATTCTCCGCATTGATTTGTGCTTTTGCAGAGTGTGAAATGCTAGAAGGTAGCATTTTCTACGCTGGTTTATGCTTTTGTATATTTATTAGGAAAGAGGATGAGTGTGCGATGAAAATAATAGAAGGCGGTGTGACTGCGGCGGCGGGATTTGAGGCGGCTGGCGTGGAAGCGGGGATTAAATATCAGAACAGAAAGGATATGGCTTTGATCTATAGTCAGGCGCCATGCCGGACAGCGGGGGTTTTTACGGGCAATGTGGTGAAGGCGGCGCCCGTTTTGTGGGATAAGGAGATTGTGGCCCATTCCCCTTACGCGCAGGCGGTTGTGGTCAATGCGGGTATTGCCAATGCCTGCACGGGCAAGCAGGGGTATGAGTGCTGCAGACAGACGGCGCAGAAAGCGGGGGAAGCGCTCGGCATTTCACCGGACGCTGTTCTTGTGGCGTCTACCGGTGTGATCGGGTGGCAGATTCCCGTGGAAAAGATTGTGGCGGGTGTGGACAGGCTGATGCAGGCGAAGGCGCACACGCCGGAAGCGGGGCTTGCGGCCGTGGAGGCCATTATGACCACGGACACGAAGCCGAAGCAGGCGGCGGTGCAGATCGAGGTCGGCGGTAAGACTGTAACCGTGGGCGGTATGTGCAAGGGCTCCGGCATGATTCATCCGAATATGAGCACTATGCTTGGCTTTATCACGACGGATATCGCGATCTCGAAAGAGCTTTTGCAGGAGGCGCTTGTGGAGGATGTGAAGGACACCTTCAACATGGTTTCCGTGGACGGCGATACCTCCACCAACGATACCCTGATTGTGATGGCGAACGGACTGGCGGAAAATGCCGAGATCACGGAGAAAAATGAGGATTACGATAAATTTAAGGAAGCCCTTCATTATATAGATGAGACGCTGGCAAAGAAGATGGCCGGTGACGGGGAGGGCGCGACAGCCCTGTTTGAGACGAAGGTGATTCATGCGGCCACGAAGGAGGAAGCCCGTACTTTGTGTAAGTCCGTGGTCTGTTCGAGCCTGACCAAGGCGATGATCTACGGCCATGACGCCAACGTGGGGCGTATCATGTGCGCCCTCGGTTACGCGGGCGTGGATTTTGACCCGGAGCAGGTCGACCTTTACTGCGAGGCTGACGGACACCGTATGCAGATCTGCAAAAACGGTATGCTGACCGGCTATGACGAGGAGGAGGCGACAAAGCTCCTTTCCGCCCCCGAGGTCAGCGTGATCGTGGATATGCACAGAGGCGATGCCGAAGCCGCCGCTTGGGGGTGCGATCTGACGCACGAGTATGTCAACATCAACGCGGACTATCGTAGCTGACGGTAAAAGCGCAGGCGAAGTTTATCGTCCGATGCGCATGTTGCAAAGCGCGAGAGCGGCGACGTAGAAAATCCCGGCTCCCGGCGGAAATTTATGAATAGAAAAGAGGCACAATTTCATGGAACAGCAGGAAATGGACAAAATTCTGGGCAAAGCGGAGGTCTTGATCGAAGCCCTTCCCTACATTCAGAAATTCAACAGAAAAATCATCGTGGTCAAGTACGGCGGCAGCGCCATGAGCAATGAGGAGCTGCAAAAAAACGTCATCAAGGACGTGACGCTTTTGAAGCTGGTAGGTTTTAAGCCGATTATCGTCCACGGCGGCGGCAAGGAGATCAGCCGTTGGGTGGGCAAGGTCGGCAAGGAGGCGAAGTTCGTGAACGGACTGCGCGTGACGGATGAGGAAACCATGGAGATCGCTGAAATGGTTCTGAACAAAGTCAACAAAAACCTTGTCAGGATGGTGGAGGAACTGGGCGTTAAGGCGGTCGGCATCAGCGGCAAGGACGCCGGTCTTTTACAGTGTAAGAAGAGATATTCAGACGGTGAGGACATCGGTTTCGTGGGCGAGATCTGTGGTGTGGAGCCGCAGGTGCTCTACGATCTTTTGGAGAAGGACTTCCTGCCTATCGTAGCGCCGATTGGTCTGGACGAGCAGTTTATGACTTACAATATCAATGCGGACGACGCGGCATGTGCCATTGCTAAGGCGGTGGGGGCGGACAAGCTTGTGTTCCTCACAGACATAGAGGGGCTTTACAGGGATATCAACGATAAGTCCAGCTTTATTTCGAGACTGACGGCGGCACAGGCGGAGGAACTGATCGGGAGCGGCTGTATCGGCGGCGGTATGCTGCCGAAGCTTGGAAACTGCACGGACGCCATCAGGGAAGGGGTTAACCGGGTGCATATACTGGACGGACGGATCGCCCACTGTCTGCTGCTTGAGATCTTTACCGACCACGGTATCGGCACGGCGATTATTGCGGACCGGGATAAAGAGACGATGACCGGCTGATCGGGCAGATCGCGGTATATGGCATGATAAATGGCTGACCCTCGCCGGCATTTGCCAAATGCTCGTGGAAGCACGACACTTGGCTCACTGCCCGCGGAAATAAAGGGAAACGGAAAGAAGGCAGAAAACAATGAGCACAGAAATGCAAAAATATATAGACGAGGCGGAGCAGGCGCTGCTTCACACATACAACCGTTATCAGGTGGTGTTTGACAGAGGAGAGGGCGTGTACCTCTATGATACGGATGGGAAAAGGTATCTCGATTTCGTCTCCGGCATCGCCGTGTTTGCGCTGGGCTACCGCAACGAGGCGTACAACGGCGCGCTGAAAGCGCAGATCGACAAGATCATCCATACCTCGAACTACTATTATAATATGCCGGCCATCGAGGCGGCGAAAAAGCTCAAGGAGATATCCGGCATGGACCGCGTCTTTTTCACGAACAGCGGCGCGGAGGCTGTCGAGGGCGCGATCAAGACGGCGCGCAAATACGCGTATCTGAAAGACGGAAAAACGGATCATGAGATCATCGCCATGAACCATTCCTTCCACGGACGCACTATGGGCGCGCTTTCGGTGACGGGCAATCCCCATTACAGGGAGGCTTTCGAGCCGATGATCGGCAACATCCGGTTTGCGGATCTGAATGATTTTGACAGCGTGATGGCGCAGGTGACGGACAAAACCTGTGCGATTCTTTTTGAGACTGTGCAGGGGGAGGGAGGTATCTACCCTGCCACGGAGGAATTTATGCGAAAAGTCAGGGCGCTCTGCGACGAGCGGGACATCCTGATGATACTGGATGAGATCCAGTGCGGCATGGGGCGGACCGGAACCATGTTTGCGTGGGAGCGTTACGGTGTCAGGCCGGACGTGATGGCTGTGGCCAAGGCGCTTGGCTGCGGCGTGCCCGTGGGGGCGTTTCTGATGACGGAGAAGGTGGGCGCGAACTCTCTTGTGGCAGGTGACCATGGCACGACCTACGGCGGCAATCCGCTGGCATGCGCTGCGGTCAGCAAGGTGATTGACCTGTTTCAGGAGCAGGATGTGCTCTCTAATGTAAAGCGGGTGGGCGCTTATCTGGAGAAGCAGCTTGACGGGATTGCAGCAGAGTTTTCCTGCGTGGAGGCAAGGCGCGGCGTCGGGCTGATGCAGGGGATTGTGCTTGACAGGCCCGTGGGCGGCATCATCACGGAGGCGATGGAGAGAGGACTTGTGTTAATCAATGCCGGGACGAGCATCATCCGTTTTGTGCCGCCGCTTGTCATCACGGAGGAACATGTGGACGAAATGATATCCATTCTGCGAAAGAGCCTGCAGGCGTGTGAAGCGTGAGCGGGAGAATGCTGAAAACAGGGCGTTCTGAGCGGTGACTCGGGATTCGGTATAAAAGGAGAACGGAATTGACATTTAAGAAAAGATTACTTATGATCCTCGTGATTGCGCTGATCGCGGGCGGTCTTTACGGTGCGGGGCGGCTTGGTCTGGCCGTGCTGCCGCAGGCGGAGGAAGAGGCTGAGGAGGATTCTCTGTTCAGGCACAGGGAAACCCTGTATTTGTGGTATGCGGACGAGGGGCTTACAGACTATTTAAACGGTGTTGCGGTCGCCTACAGCGAGTATCAGGACGACGTGCGCGTGGTTCCGGTTTATACGCAGGGGCTGGAATATCTGGAGACGATCAATCAGGCGTCCTTACAGGGGGAGGAAGTGCCCGACTTGTATATAGTCAGCAACGATTCTCTGGAAAAGGCGTATCTGGCGGGGCTTGCCTGTGAGGTGAAACTGCCAGAAGGGGCACAGTCCATGGAGGAAATGCTGCCTGAAACGGCAGTCCGGGCGGTGACGTACCATGACAAGCAGATCGGTTATCCTTTCTACTACGAGACGAGCTGTCTGCTCTACAACAGGACGTATCTGGAAGAGTGGGCAAAGGCGCAGATCACCGCCGAGAGGGATCATGCTGCGGCACAGGACGCGCAGGAGCAGGCGGACAGCGGCGACGTGGAGGAAGAGATTCAGGAGACGCAGGAGGAGCCGGAAGTTTCCAGGGAGGAGATCGAAGCCAAGATAGAGGAGGCCATTCCCGAGACGATAGACGAAATTTTGTCCTTTGCGGACGTTTACGACGCGCCGGAACAGGTGGAGGCGGTCTTTAAGTGGGATGTGTCGGATATCTTTTATAACTATTTTATTGTAGGAAATTATATTGACGTGGGCGGCAAAAACGGCGATAATGCGGATTCCATCGGGATCTACAATGAAAACGCGATCAAGGCCCTTCGGGTGTACCAGAATCTGAACCAGTTTTTCTCCATAGATACGAAGGAGATCAGCTATGACGGCATTTTGCAGGACTTTCTGGACGGAAAGATTGTCTACACGGTGGCTACCACGGACGCGCTGTCAAAACTGAAAAAGGCCCGTGAGGAGGAAACGTTTTCCTATGAGTACGGCGTGACCAGAGTGCCCGATGTGAGCGGTGAGCTTGGTTCCGCGTCCCTGTCCGTGACACAGTGCGTCGGGGTCAACGGCTATTCTCTGAAAAAGGAGATGGCCAACGATTTCGCGGTGTATCTGACGCAGTACAATACGCAGGAGCTTTTTGTCAGGACGGGAAAACTGCCCGTGTACTGTGAAGAAGGAACCTACGACGATCCGAACGCAGCGGCTTTTCTGGAGGAGTACGCAAGGTCGGTACCCATGCCGAAGATGATAGAGACAAGCAATTTCTGGGTGCAGCTTGAGATTGCCTTTGCCAGAATCTGGGAGGGGGCGGACGCCAACGACGAATTGCGGGCGTTGTCCGAACAGATTATGGGACAGGTGCTTGGCGAGGCGTATACGGAGGAATATATCGACGTGCCGGTTCCTGTGGAGGAGACAGAGGAAGAGGAAGAGACGGAAAGTCAGGAGTGATCATCCGTAAAAGACAAATCCTGACTGTCAGCCATAAAAGAATAATTATCGACCTATATGGTCAACCTAAGACAAGACAGGTACACTGTCTTGTCTTATTTTTCGCGCATAGGCAGAGCCAGAAAGTGTCAAAGACAGACTGCATGTATGCAAGTCTGGCTGTGACGCTTTCTGACGAGCAACGCGAGCGGGGAATGCGAAGCATTTCGAGCCTGCCTGTGCCTATTTGTAAGGGATAACAGGAGGTAATTATGTTAGGATTGTTGATTGCCATTTTATCGGGCGCGCTGATGAGCGTGCAGGGAGTCTTTAACACGCAGGTCACCAGACAGTCGGGAATCTGGGTGGCGAACGCCTTTGTACAGTTTACGGCTCTTCTGGTCTGCCTGGCCGTCTGGCTTACCACGGACAGGTCTTCCTTTGCAGGGCTTTTCAAGGTGGAGCCAAAGTATATGCTGCTTGGCGGCGCCATCGGCACGTTTATCACATACACCGTGATCAAGAGCATGGAACAGCTTGGCCCTGCGCGCGCCGTGATGTTTATTGTGGTTTCCCAGCTGATCATCGCCTATGCCATCGAAGTTTTCGGACTTTTCGGGGTGGAGAAGCAGCCTTTGGAAATGAAAAAAGTGCTGGGAGCGGGTGTAATGATCGCGGGAATCGTTATTTTTAAGTGGACATAGGACGAGATTTATTTTACAATAAAATTACAGCGCATAGCGGGAAACCTCCCTGAGGGCGAAGAGGCCGGAAAGGGAGACTATGCAGAGGAGAAAAAGAAAACGACAGACGGACAGGATATGGCAGGCAGGACTGGTGTTCGCCCTGCTTTTGCTGTTGTGCGGCTGTACGAAAAAGGACGAGCTGCTTCTTTTGAACGGGGAGAATGCGGCAGGGAAGCCTGAGGAACAGGCTGTTTTTCCGGAAGATGCCGCAGGATCGGCGGTTCCGGGGAAAGAAGACCGGCCCGCTTTAGAGGGCGGGAACCGGCAGGTGCAGGACGATGAGACGCTGGGGGCTGAGACAGCGCCTGCATCGGCGTCTGCGCAGCCGGATGCGGTGAATCCCCGGTCAGCTGTGATTTACGTCCATGTCTGCGGTGCGGTTGCGAATCCGGGTGTCTATGAGCTGGAGTCGGGGAGCCGCGTTTACGAGGCGGTACAGGCGGCAGGCGGCTTCACGGATATGGCGGAGCAGAATTATGTAAACCAAGCACAGGCGCTGGAGGACGGTGTGAAGCTGGTGATTCCCACAAGGGAGGAGGCGGCTGCAGCGGGAAAGGCGCAGAACGGTACTTTGCAGGACAATGCAGGGGAAGAAAACGGCATCGCGGGCGGCGCGGCACAGGACAGCGCGGAGAAGGCGTTTGGCATTGTGGGCGGCACAGCTTCCGCCGGACAAAACGGGGACGGCGGCGCGCCGGAAGGCCGGATCAATATAAACACCGCGTCGGAGGCAGAGCTTTGCGAAATTCCCGGCGTAGGCGCCACGCGGGCGGCGGCCATAGCGGCTTATAGAGAATCCCACGGCGCGTTTGAGAAGCCGGAGGATATCATGAAAGTGAACGGCATCAAAGAAGGCATGTATGAGAAAATAAAGGACAGCATCCGTGTAAAATAGAGAGACGCAGACGAAACAGGCGTTTTCCTTAAATAACAGGCAGAGGCAGGGACTATGGCACAGAGAGTTTTGGTAGTGGATGATGAAAAGTTGATCGTGAAGGGAATCCGGTTCAGTCTGGAGCAGGACGGCATGGAAGTGGACTGCGCCTACGACGGGGAGGAAGCCCTGAAACTGGCGGAGGAAAATGAGTACGATATGGTCCTTTTGGATGTGATGCTGCCGAAAATGACAGGATTTGAGGTGTGTCAGCAGATCCGCGGCTTTTCCAATGTGCCGATTGTTATGCTGACGGCCAAGGGCGACGATATGGATAAGATTCTCGGGCTTGACTACGGCGCGGACGATTATATCACGAAGCCTTTTAACATTTTGGAGGTAAAGGCCAGAATCAAGGCCATTATGCGCAGGACGAACCGGCAGACGCCGGAAAAAAAAGAGTCGCTTAAGACGGTGGAGCGGGGCGATATGCGCCTTGACTGCGAGGGCAGAAGAGTGTATGTCAGGGATCGCGAGATCAACCTGACAGCCAAGGAGTTTGAAGTGTTAGAGCTCTTGATGCGGAATGCCGGAAAGGTTTACGGCAGGGAGGAGCTTCTGAAACTGGTGTGGGGAAGCGACTATCCCGGCGATGTGCGGACAGTGGACGTACATATCAGAAGACTGCGCGAAAAAATAGAGGAAGTGCCCGGAGAGCCCGCTTATGTGCGGACGAAGTGGGGCGTTGGATACTACTTTGCTTAATTTACATTTTCGTCAAATTACATTCCTGAGGAGCCTGAAAGGGCGGATTTTCGTGATTCTGCTCATAGTCGGGCTGATTCCGTGTTTCATCATGCGCTATGCAATTCTGCAAAACTACGAACGGCGGGCGGTAAATGTCAGAACTTCTGACATATCCACGCAGGTCAGGATTCTGGCAAATCACCTGATTACCTATCATTATTTGCAGGACACTTCCTCCGAGGTCATCAATGCGGAGCTGGAGCAGCTCTCGAATCTGTATGACGGCCGTGTGCTTGTCATCAACGCGGAGCTTCGGATTGTGAAGGATACCTACGGCATCAGCGAGGGGAAAACGATTATCTCGGAGGAGGTTATTCGCTGTCTGCGGGGCGAGAGCGCCAACAGATACGACAGGGACAACGGTTATATTGAGATGACCATACCCATTACGGAAACGCTGGAGGCGGATCTGCCGGTAGGAGCCGGGGAACGCATCGAGCTGGTGCGGGGCGTGATGCTGGTGAGCGCATCAAACGACAATATCATAGCTACCATGGATATTCTGAACCGTCAGGCGGTGATTGTGATGTCCATTGTGGGTGTGCTGATTTTCGTGGTGACACTTCTGGTATCCAAGTTCCTCTTTTCTCCCTTTAAAAAGATGATAAGGGCGCTGGATCAGGTGCAGGAGGGATATACCAACGACCCCATTTCCGTGACGGACTGTCTGGAGACGGAGCATATCGGAGACGCGTTTAACCGGGTGCTGGGGCGTATGAAGATGCTGGATGATTCGAGGCAGGAGTTTGTCTCGAACGTGTCCCATGAGCTTCGGACGCCAATCACCTCCATGAAGGTGCTGGCGGACTCTCTGATTACCCAAAAGGACGTGCCGCTGGAAGTCTATCAGGAATTTATGACCGACATTGCTGCCGAGATCGAGCGGGAGGATAAGATCATTAACGATCTGCTCTCCCTCGTAAAAATGGACAGGAAGTCGGCGGATCTGAATATTTCCGAGGTGGATATCAACGCCCTTGTGGAGCTGATTATGAGACGGCTGCGTCCTATCGCCAAGCGCCGGGATGTGCAGCTTGTCTATGAGAGTCTGCGGCCCGTGACGGCGTCGGTGGACGAGGTGAAACTCACACTGGCGTTGTCGAATCTGGTGGAGAACGCGATCAAATATAATAAAGAGCACGGATTCGTGAAGGTGACGCTGGATGCAGACCACCAGTTTTTTACGGTGCAGGTGGAGGACTCCGGCGTAGGGATACCGGAGGACGCGCTGGAGCATATCTACGAGCGTTTTTACCGTGTGGACAAGTCCCGCTCCAGAGAGATCGGCGGTACGGGGCTTGGGCTTGCCATTACAAAAAGTGCGGTTCTCATGCACAGAGGTTCGATTAAGGTGGCGAGCATTGAGGGAGAGGGAACCGATTTTACGGTGAAAATCCCCTTGAAATACATTGCGGTATAGGGACATGGAGGGTAGCATGAGAAAAGCGGAACATCTCTTTTTCGCGGTGGTTCTGGTCATGGGACTGCTCCTGTGTACTGCCTGCGGAGACGGGCGGGACGCGCAGGACGGCGCCTCATATAGGATATATTATGTAAACAATGATGAGACGAAGATCGTTGAGCGCAAGTATACGAGCGAGACTTCGGACGTAACGCTGCTGTTTGAGGAGTTTTTGGAACAGCTCGCCCATATATCGGAGAAAATGGAGTACGAGACGCTGTTGGACAAAGAAATTTCGGTGGTGGGGCACACGCTTGAAAACGGTCTGCTGACGCTGGACTTTGACGAGAACTATCACAATCTGCGAGGGACGAGAGAGATTCTCGTGCGGGCTTCCATCGTGAGGACGATGGTGCAGCTTCCGGGCGTGGAGCGCATTACATTCACGGTGATGGGAGAACAGCTTATGGACGCGTCAGGAGCGGCGGTGGGCGTGATGGCGGCGGACACCTTTATCGAGAACGCGGGCAATGAGATCAACGCCTATGAAAAAGTGGACCTAAAGCTCTATTTTGCCAACGAGACGGGGGACAGTCTGGTGGAGGAGAACCGCCGCAATGTGGTATATAACAGCAATATTTCGCTGGAAAAGCTGGTGGTGGAAAAGCTGGTGCAGGGACCGATGACGGAGGGGGCGTACCCCACCATCAACCCGACCACAAAAATTGTCAGCGTTACCGTGAAAGATGGAACGTGTTATGTAAACTTAAATGATGATTTTCTCAGCCAGCCCTACAACGTGGCTTCCGATGTGACCATTTATTCCATCACCAATTCGCTGGTGGAGCTGTCCAATGTGAACCGGGTGCAAATATCCGTGAACGGGAAGACTGATATTTCATACCGGGAAAACATGAGCCTGAACAATGTGTTTGAGAGAAATCTGGACATACTGGATGCGGGGAGCGTGCAGTGATGGAAAGTTATGTAAACTTGAAGATCCCGGACGAAATAAGGATAGAAATTTGATGATAAATATGAAACTCTTTTAAGCCGGTTGAATTTGCATAATGAAAGTCGCGGTTTGAAGAGTTTCGCAAACGCCTGAATAAAACAGAAAAGTAAGGAGGAGAGATATGCGCAGACCACTATGCCTGACCGGACTGGCATTTGTGATGGTTCTGCTTCTTGGGATAAACCTGATTCCGCATGATCCGCCGGGCTATGGCGCTTTCAACGGGGAAACGGCTGCCGTTGTGGGACGTGTGGGGTGGAAGGAGCACAGAATTTCCGGATCGGAGGAAGTTCTCGTAGTAACCCTTGAGCAGGCCATTATTCTGAAACCGGATCAAAGATCCGTTCTGAAACAAATCTTAGCAGATTCTGACACAGCTTTTTTTCATTCGATTGCTGCAGATTCCGTAAAGAAAACAGAAAATTTTTTAAAAGAAAACAGGGAGCGTCTCTGTCTGGAGAACGCGGAGGAGATCACGGGGGTATTATGCTATCTCGGAGGAGAGGAGAATCCTGCCATGGGCAGTCTTGTGCTGGTGGAGGGGAAGCTGCGTCCGTTTTCGCGAGCCACCAATCCCGGCGAGTTTGACGCAGCCGCTTATTACCGCGTTATGGGGCAGCAGGGCAGATTGACGGGAGCCTCCTGTCTGGCGCAGAGCGGGGACTTTTCGGGTTTCAGGGAAGGATTGTACCGCTGTCGGGAATACCTGTCGCTTCTTCTGGGCGTCTGTTACCCCCAAAAAGAGGCGTCCGTCATGAGGGCTATGCTTCTGGGGGAGAAAGCCATGCTGGACGGAGAGGTCAAAAGTCTGTACCGGCAAAACGGTATCATACATATTCTGGCTATCAGCGGCCTTCACCTCTCCATTTTGGGCATGGGGTTTCACGGGATGCTGCGGCGAATGCATGTCCCTAAAGTGGTTAACATAATATTGACGCTTGCGTTGATGTACTGTTACGGGGTGATGACGGGCATGGGTATCTCCATCGTCAGGGCGTTTGTGATGTTTGGTATGAAGCTGTGCGCGGACTTATGCGGCAGAACTTACGACCTGCTGACGGCCATGACGACGGCTGCGCTTCTGATTCTTGTCAGACAGCCGCTTTATCTGACCCACAGCGGCTTCCTGTTTTCCTTCGGCGCGGTGTGCGGCATCGGGCTTTTGCCTTCGGTATCCTGTCACTTTCCAGCGCGATCTCACCGTTTTCCTATGGGGAACCGCCTGGTAAAGGCATTGTTTACGGGAGGCTGGATTTCACTCTGCACCCTGCCCGTGTATCTGTGCTTTTATTACGAATTTCCGCTTTACTCCGTGCTGCTCAACCTGATTGTGATTCCGTGCATGGGCGCGCTTCTGCTGAGCGGAATCGCCGTGATGGGGGCGGCGGTCTGCGCCCTGCCGTTGGGGCGGCTGGCAGCCTTTCCCGGCATCTGGATTTTAACCTTTTACGAAAAATGCGCCGAATTCTGCCTGAGACTGCCGGGACGCCGGTGGGTGGCGGGAAGGCCGCAAAACTGGCAGATTGTGGCTTTTCTGGCGCTTTTGGCGGCGGCGGTTTTCTTTGCGGGAAAGGCGGAAAAGAGAAACAGGGGATATTTCTGGTGCGCGGTTTTTGGTGCGGTGATCCTTCTGGGCTTTCGGATGCCCCGGCGCTTTGAGATTACCATGCTGGATATCGGGCAGGGAGACTGTATTTATCTGGCGGACGGTGCGGGAGGGCACTATCTTATTGACGGCGGCAGTTCCGACAGGAAAGATGTGGAGACATATCAGATTGCGCCGTTTCTAAAGTACAGGGGGGTAAGCAGGCTTAATGCAGTGTTTGTCACCCATTCGGACGCGGATCACATAAGCGGCATTGAGGGAATGCTTCGGGATTACGGGGAGACGGGGATAGAGATAGGCTGCCTGTTTCTGCCAGACGTTGGGAAGGAGAGCAGGGACGAAGCATGGCATGGATTGGAGGAGCTGGCGGCGGACGCAAGTGTGCCTGTCAGGTATCTCCATGCGGGGGACCGGTTGGAGAGCGGAAAAGTTATGTTAACTTGTATGCACCCAGTTAGAAATTATGTAAACCAAAATAACAATGCCTGTTCCATGACGCTGTATCTGACCTGTGAAAACTTTTCCGCGCTCTTTACGGGCGATCTGGAAGGGGAGGGGGAAGCGCTGGTGACAGAGCGGCTGGCCCATATGGGAGACGGCGCGGAAATAGTTATGCAGCCCCTTACCCTGCTGAAAGCAGGCCATCACGGATCCAAAAACGCCACAAAGGAGCCGCTTCTTTCGCTTATAAATCCCCGGATCGCGCTTATCTCTGCGGGGCGGGATAATTCTTACGGCCATCCCCACAAAGAGACGCTTAAACGGCTTACGGACAGGGGATGCCGGATTTATCAGACCCCGGAGAGCGGCGCCGTGACGGTGCGGGTGAGCGGTGGAAGTGTCCGGGTGGAGCCGCACCTGGGGCGATAGGGAGAAAGAGGCGGGTCAAATGGACGATTGCGAAATGAAGTGGGATATCGTATACTGTGTATGAAAAATCAGGCGATTGCGAAACGCTTTTAAGATCGTTGAATTTGCACAAATAGCATAATCAACGCAGACACGCTTTCGCTCCGCTCCAAACGCAACGGTGCTAGGTTCGAAAAAACCTCGCCAAGCGCCGGCAGTTTTAATCCGAAGGATTTAAACACTTTACAAGGGTCTGCTTATAATTATGCTATTTGCGCAATGAAAGCAGCGATATGAAGCGGTTCGCAATCACCTGATATGAAAATGTGTAAAAGGAGAATGCTTATGTACGAATGTCCAAACTGCGGTAACCATCTGAAATATGACATAGCCGCGCAGCAGATGTTATGCGACTATTGCGGTACGACCGCGGATCCTTACAGCCTGCATGAGGAGCAGGCGGTTTTGGAGCGGGGAGAATATGACGCGACGGTCTTTGGATGCTCCCAGTGCGGGGCCAGACTTTTGAGCGAAGACACCACGGCCGCCACGTTCTGCTGCTTCTGCGGTTCCCCGGCCGTTCTGGAAAGCAGGGTCGGCAAAGGAAGGCGGCCCGTTCGCATCATTCCTTTTTCCAAAACGAAGGAGGACTGCAAGGCTTCTTATGCCGGAATGATGAAGCGCGCCATATTTGCGCCGAAGGAATTGAAGGACGAGTCGTACATCGAAAAGTTTCGCGGGATTTATATGCCCTACTGGATCTATTCCTTTGAGAAAAAGGGAAAAATTTCCTTTCGGGGAAGTGAGAGCCGTCAAAAGGGAGATTATCTGGTTACAAAACATTATGATATCGTCAGCGAGGTGGATGCGTCTTACCGCGGGATTGCCTATGACGCGGCGGCGGCCTTTTCCGATGAGTTGAGCGGCGCCATCGCGCCCTTTCAGATGGAGGCGGGCAAGCCTTTTACCCCGTCTTTTTTAAGCGGTTTCTATGCGGACGCCAACGATGTGGACAGCAGCGTGTACAGGCAGGACGCCGGTGAACTGGTGGCGCAGGAAGGATTTGAGCGGCTTTCGCGAAACAGGACATGCGCCAGATATCATGTGAAGGATAGCGGCAATAAGGACGCGCTGAAAAACGCGCTGCGCCCGTCGTGCACCTCGGCGGAGCTGGCTATGCTTCCCGTCTGGTTTCTCTCTTACAGGAAGGGCGACAGGGTGGCTTACGCCGTGGTCAACGGACAGACGGGGCGGGCGGCGGCGGACCTGCCGGTGGACAGGAAGAAATATGTGGCGGGTTCCCTGCTTCTTTCGCTGCCCTTGTTTATCCTGCTGAATCTGCGGTTTACCATCACGCCGGGCGTTTCCCTGTTTCTGGCGGCGCTTCTTTCGCTTGCCTGTGCGGTGATATCCGGGTTTCAGATGTACCGGATCAGGGAGCGGGAGCTTATGGAGAACGATAAGGGGTATCGGTCTTTTGGACAGCATGAGCGGATCGAAGAGAGGAGAATCCTCGGTTTGTCCGCCGGTGAGATAAGGATGCTGCAGATTGTGCTTGGCAGCGTGCTGTTTATGGTTTTCATGCCGACTGTCGTATGCATTGCGGCCCTGCGCAGCGACAGCGGGTTTGTGATACTTGCAGCTCTTCTGTTCAGTTTTGCCCTGATATGCGTCGTAACCTGGAAAAGATGGCAGAAGCCCGTGAGAAAGGGCGCGGCCAGAGAAATCCTTCCGGCGCTGAAAAAACCTGCCGCGGCAATTTTGCTTGCCTTTGTGATTATGATGTGGAATCCCGTTTCCGATCTCTATTATTACGGCGGGGCGGCGGTCTCCATGGCGGCCGTGATCTGGACGATACTGGACATCATAGGGCGGCATAATCTGCTGACGACGAGAAAGCTGCCGCAGTTTAACAGACGGGGAGGGGACGAAAATGCGTGAGGATAAAAAGATAAAGACATTGATTCTGGTCTGTGCCACAATCGTCATTATGGCAGTTCTGCTCTTTACATGGGGGCTGATGAAAGCGAAACGGCAGATTCAGAAGGGCAGCGAAGCGATGGATTGGTTTGTGTCGGAAGAGACGGAGACAGATGCGGAAACCGGCGAAGAAACCGATTCGGATAATTGGGTTTACATAAATGAATCAGAATACGTTGACGATGACGAGGAAGTTTACATAAATCAGGAAGAAGACATCGGAGAGACTGATTCAGTTTACATAAATTCAATTGAAAGCGCCGGAGACTGCGAAGAGGTTTACATAAATTCAGACACGGGTTACCGCGTGTTCCTGCAGGACGATGCGCAGCTTCTGGGCGAGGAGGAAGAGAGGGAACTTGCGTCGCTGATGGCGGACATTACGGCCTACGGAAATGTTATGTTTAAGACGACGGACAGCGGCGTCTGGGATACGGCCTCCTACGCGGGGGAGTATTACAGAGAAAAGACCGGCACCGAAAGCGGTATTCTTCTGTTGATTGATATGGACAACCGTATGATCTGGATTCACAGCGACGGGGCCGTCTATCAGGTGATTACCAGGTCTTACGCCAATACGATCACGGACAATGTGTACCGCTATGCCTCCGACGGCGATTACTTCGAGTGCGCGTCGCAGGCGTTCGGGCAGGCGCTTGCGCTTCTTAAGGGAAACAGAATTGCCCAGCCCATGAAATATATCAGCAACGCCCTGCTTGCGGTGATTCTTGCTTTGCTTTTGAATTACGGTGTGGTGTTTACCTTTACCAGAATAAGGAAACCGCGCAGAGGAGAACTCTTGGGGAATGCGGGGAATTATTTCCGCTATACGGAGCCGCAGGCATTCTTCGTGCGGGAGAGCCGCACATATAATCCGACCAGCAGCGGAAGCGGCGGGAGCGGGGGAAGCAGCGGCGGCAGCAGTGGAGGCAGCAGCGGGGGAAGCAGCGGTGGCGGAGGCGGCCATCGGTTTTAGACTCACGGCTCAGGTTGCTTTTTGGAGGACGAGTGGCTATACTGAATATAAGGCCGCATAAATTTTCTCCTAAGCGGCTTAGTGCGGCAAACGGAACAAGTGCGGTCTGTATTTGTGATGTTTCGAAATGAAAGAAAACGGAAAAACCATTGATCGGGTTTTGGTAATGTGGTAATTTATGAAAAAACTAAGTGAAGAAATCAGGGAAGGAAACTTAAAACAGGTATATCTTTTGTGCGGGGAGGAAGCCTATCTGCGCAGACAGTACAGGGACAGGGTGAAGAAGGCCCTCATGGGGGACGGAGATCTCATGAATCTGAACTGTTTCGAGGGGAAGGGGATTGTGTCCGGCGAAGTGATCGATCTGGCGCAGACCATGCCCTTTCTGGCAGAGCGGCGGGTGCTGGTTATAGAGAACAGCGGATTTTTCAAGCGCGGCGGGGAGGCGCTTGCGGAATATCTGGCGGATCCTGCGCCAAGCGCTTATTTCCTGTTTGTGGAGACGGAGATTGATAAGAGAAGCAGGCTTTATAAGGCGGCTTGTGCCAGGGGAAGAGTGATCGAGTGCAAAACCCCGGATGAGAGCGTGCTGAAACGCTGGGTCGCGGAACTTCTTATGAAGGACGGAAAGCGGATCACCCAGCGGGATCTGGACTTTTTTCTGGAAAAGACGGGGACGGATATGGAAAACATCCGGGGCGAGGTGGAGAAGCTGGTCTGCTATTGTCTGGAACGGGATGTGATTACCGCACAGGATATAGAGGCGGTCTGCGTCAGACAGATCGGCAGCCGGATCTTTGATATGGTGGAGGCCGTTGCGGATAAGAGGCAGAGACGGGCCATGGAGCTTTATTATGATCTGCTGACGTTAAAGGAGCCGCCCATGCGGATTCTGTTTCTGATTGCCAGACAGTTTAACCTGCTTTTGCAGGTGAAGGAGCTGAAAAACAAAGGGTATGACGCGCGGGGCATCGGTGAAAAGGTGGGACTGGCGGGTTTTATCGCCGGAAAATATGTCAATCAGGCGGCGAAATTCAAGGAGGCGGACTTAAAGCGGGCGGTCACCGACTGCGTGGAGGCGGAAGAGGCCGTCAAGACAGGACGGATGAACGATGTGATGAGCGTGGAGCTTCTGATTGTGCGGGAGAGTATGCAGGCGGCGAAGGCGTGAGACGAAGAGCAGCCGCACCGCAGGTAAAAGCACCGGACCACACAGCCGCAGCGATATGCGAAAGCCCCGGAACGGCTGGCGAAAAACTTCTGGTTGCGCACAGCGGTATATTTACAGTACAATAGGAACAGGAATGATAAGTTAGCGTCATTTACTTACAGGAGATAATTGGAGGCGTGACATGGGTATGCATATTGTTTGTCTGGATCTGGAAGGTGTGCTGGTGCCGGAGATCTGGATTGCTTTTGCGAAGGAGAGCGGTATTCCTGAGCTTACAAGAACGACGAGGGACGAGCCTGATTATGACAAGCTGATGAACTGGCGGCTCGGTATTTTGCGACAGCACGGTCTGGGGCTTAAGGAGATTCAGGAGACGATTTCGAAGATAGATCCGATTCCGGGCGCGAAGGAGTTTCTGGACGAGTTAAGGCGTATGACGCAGGTTATTATTATCAGCGATACCTTTACTCAGTTTGCCGGACCGCTGATGGAGAAGCTGGGGTGGCCGACGATTTTCTGCAATTCCCTTGAGGTCGCGTCTGACGGGGAGATTACCGGATATAAGATGCGCGTCAAAGAGTCTAAGCTGACCACGGTGAAAGCGCTGCAGTCCATCGGTTATGAGACGATTGCGGCCGGGGACAGCCATAATGATCTGGCCATGATACAGGCGGGAAAAGCGGGATTTTTATTTAAGAGTACGGAGCAGATTAAGAAGGACTATCCGGAAATACCCGCATATGAGACGTACGAGGAGCTGTTATGTGCTCTTCGGGAAGCGATGGCGTAATCTGCGGAAGCATAAAACAGGCCGGGATTCCGGCGACAGGTGAAAGGAGAATTGACTATGAAATGTTTGCGTGTGGCTTTGGAGGTCGATGTTGAAAAATATGAGGCAGGCAAAGGCATGGAGGATGGCGTTGAGCTGTGGTCGGATGTGGTGACCAGAGGCTGGTTTGTCACGGATTCCCTTGTGCAGATTAAGAAGGAAAACGGGGCGATTGTATGTCCCTATATTCTGCATAAGAGAGGGAAGACATTTATTGCGGAAGGGGACTATATCATCAGGGAGCAGGACGGGTCCCGGCATGTCTGCAGTGAAGAAAAGGTATTCAAGAGATTTAAACCTGTGGAGGAGTAGGGTATACCCTGCACTTATTATGTAAAGTATACCGCGAAAAAGACATTCCATACCAAACATATTTTAGATTCACTCTTTCTGTAATATGATGGTTCTACATTTGGAGGTGCGTATCAAAGCACAGCCGGCAGCAGGACCATACAAATACAATACAGGAGGGGTGAATTTTTTATGAGAGAAAACAGCGGGAATAACCTTGTAAATAAGCATAACGGCAGGCAGAGAAGAAAGGCCGGACGGCGGCTTCTGACGGGGGTTCTGGCGTTTGTCATGGTGTTGACCGGACAGCCGGGGACTGTCGGTCTGCTTCCGGTACAGGCGGAGCAGAAGGCGGAAATCCGGATGATCACAGGCTTTGCTTCTCTCGCGGAGGAGACGGCGCGGCAGGAAGCGCCGTTTGGGACGCAGCTTAGGGAACTGAGTCTGCCGGACACACTGGAAGCGTATGTTTTGTCCGATGACCAGAAAAATTCAGGGGGGGGGGTAAAACCGCCTGATGATTCTGGTGGCGAAGAGAACGAAGAAGGAAGCGGGAACGCGGACGGCGGGGAGAATGAAGAAGGAAGCGGGAACGCGGACGGCGGGGAGAACGAAGAGGGAAGCGGGAACGCGGACGATGAGGAGAACGAAGAGGGAAGCGGAGACAGCGGCGCAGGTGTGGAAAACTCCGGCGATAACGAAGACAAAGAAGGCAGTCTGAAAAATCTGACGGCCGTGAAAGCGAAGCGGAAAGCGGGAAACGGGACGGCATTTTCGCGTATAAGGACAAGAAGCGACGTGACCCAAATGTTTGTCAATACGAAGAAGCCGTCCGGTTCGGATGTCAGCCGGGAAGATGAGGCAGACAGTGTACAGAAGCCGGGAGCAGCGCCCGTCCGGATAGCGGATGTCACATGGGAGAGCGCGCCGTCCTACGACGGGGAGCAGCCCGGGGACTATGTCTTCTCGGCTGTCCTGCCCGGGGGCTATGATATGGCGGCCGGTGTGGAACTGCCACAGATCAGGGTGACGGTTGCGGAGGAGACTCTGGAAGAAGAGGCGTCTGCAGCGGTCTATGCTTCCATGCCGGTAAATGAGGTGGCATCTCTTACGAAGCGGGAGGGTACAAGGGAGACTGCGATTGTCTCCTCGGATGACGCCGGGGACAGGCACAAAGTGCGTCTCCTCTGGCAGACCACAAGAATGGTGTCCAAAAACGCTCCGACTACAGGCTGCGAAAAATCATGGGTAGCATTCCGGGTACCCGGCATGGACGAGGAACTGAAATTCAATTTTACAAAGGACATGCTGTTAAACCCGTCTGAGGCATACAGGCTTGCAGAGTTTACCCTGCCTTACACATACGAGGACGGCGGGGACATCTTTCCCGATAAGCTCGGGATATACAGCGCCCTCTCGTCTCTTTCCGGGCAGTTTATGGGACGTGTGACGCTGCAGGCATACGATTACTTAAGCAAGGAATGGAAGAGCTATGTTTACTATGAGATCAGTCCGCAGATGTCGCTGACCGGCAGCGCTCTCACGGAGGCAGTCTGGGTCAGTCTGGATCAGCCTGTCACATGTATAGATTATGTGGACATTGATCAGGGCGACCTGTATATGGAAGGTTCGGGCAGAGTGGAGAAAAGCTGGGATCTTGTCTGCATGGACAATTTCGGCGTGGTAGTGACGGAAAAAAGTAAGGGCTGGAGCGATAACTGGGAGCTGCAGCTTAAAAACGGAAGCGCATATCCCGACAGGTACCAAATCGGTCTGGAAGGCAGCCTGGAAGGGTTTAAGCTGACTGCCGCATCCGGCGTAAACGGTATTCCGCGGGAGGACAGACCGTGGGTGTGCGCGGTTATCCGGGGAAACGGGGAAGCGACATCCACATTAAAGATCGGGATAGGAATCATTGAGCGGCGTGTGTTTTTGCAGTACTGCGATGCCAAGGGCGTGGTTTACAGCGAGACAGTGGCGGAGGGTGATTCCTGTCAGGTGGCGGACGTGACGAAAGCGGCCCTGAATCAGGGGCGGGATATTGTCCTGAAAGAAGGACATAGGTTTGCGGGGGCTTACACGGGGAGCGACGGAAAAACCTACCGGCCGGGGGAGACGATTGACAGTGTGGAGCAGTCAATTAACTTTTACATGACATGGGAGCCGCAGACCTGCCGTGTGACTCTGGACGGACAGATCGACCAGAAGGGAGAACGGACGCTCACAGAAAACGGGAAGTACGAGATGGAGCTGACCTACGGACAGTTGGGAGTGGAAGACGCGCCAATCCCGCCGCAGGCGCCGGACAGATACCGCTTTAACGGCTGGGTCGGCGAGGCGGACGGCAGGGAAGTGCAGTTTTTTGACAAAGAAGGGAAACCCTTTAACAAATGGCGTGGTGACGGGGACTCTGTTCTGACCGTAAGATGGGCGCTGAAAAATATTTACTATTATCTGAACCCTGGCGCTTCTGACGCATGGTGCACTAATGCAGGATTTATATTTGAAAATCCTGCATCCGAAGACAGAAGGCCTAAATTAAGTGAGTATGGGAAAAAGCTTCCGCAGACAGAGGATGAAGTATACCGCCACGGTTATGAACTGTTGGGCTGGTATACTACCAGGAGCGGGGAAGGAGAACGGATTGATGAGGACTATCCCCTTCCGCTGGAAGATACATACTTTTATGCAAGATGGAAACCGGTGGAGGTGACGCTTAAGCTGGATGCCGGTGACGGCAGCTTCGACGGCGGGGGACAGACATGTGAGATAGGGGAAAAGGTATATTATAAACAGAAGTTCGGGGAGATTTCTGACAAGCTTCCCGTGCCTGTCCGTTTGGGCTATGAGCTTGCAGGGTGGGGGTACTCGGAGCGGTCGCAGATCCGGGATGTGCTGGATGACAGTTCAGCGCTGCAGGAGACGGCTGATTTCACCTTGTATGCTGTCTGGAAAAAGAAGGAATTATCCGTTTATCTGGATGCCGCCGGCGGCAGCTTTGCAAGTCCCGAAGATGCCCGGATGAAGGCTTTACCGGGAGATACGATAACTTTGCCTGCGCCCACGCGCACGGGGTATACGCTTACGGGCTGGAGGGATGCAGCGGGGAATGAGACGAATGGATCTGTCTGTCATATTCCGGGGAACGCCGACGCCTCCTTTACGCTGACGGCGGTGTGGCAGGCAAACACGTATCAGTTGGAATTTAACAGAAACAGCAGCGGCGCAGGCGGCATGGCGGCACAGACGCTCACCTACGACAGCGCTTTCACCCTGCCTGAAAATCAGTTCGCCCGCACGGGATACAGATTTGCGGGGTGGAATACAAAGGCGGACGGCAGCGGGATTTCCTATGCTGACCGGGCGGCGGTGAAGAATCTGGCGACGAAAGGGTCGGTTACCCTTTATGCCCAATGGACACCGGTTACCTTTTCTGTCAGCTTCGATCCAAATGGCGGGACATTAACGGACAGCGGGGACAGCGGTATGCCTGTCACCTACGATGCCGCCTATGGCGCGCTTCCGGTTCCTGTCAGAAACCGGTATAACTTCAAGGGCTGGTTTACCGCAAGAGAGGGCGGTGAGCAGATGACGGAAACAAGTAAGGTGGAAACGGCGGCGGCGCACACCCTGTATGCACAGTGGGAGTACGCATGGTTTACGCTGTCCTTCGACCTGCGCGGCGGCTCTGGCAGTAAGGACTGCGCGTTCGGGAATATGGAGGGCGGGAAAAAAGAGGGTATCGTGCTGCCGACTGCCATCCCGGAGAGAACAGGCTGGGAATTTCAGGGCTGGAGCGTCAGGCAGGGCACAACGGCGGACGCGGGCTATACGAGAGAGGACATTCAAGGCGGCAGCGCCCCTAAGGTATTGAGCGGCGGCAAAGAGAAGGTGACCCTCTATGCGGTCTGGTACAGCGATACGCCGGTCCTGCGCTATGATGCCAACGTGGTCGGGACGGACGGCGGTGTGTCGGGTATGCCGCTCGATGCGCAGATGAATAACGGGAGCGTGACTGTCTCGACGCAGAGACCGTCCCGGACAGGTTATACCTTTATGGGATGGGCGCTTACGCCGGACGGACAGGCATTATATAAAAAGGAGGGGGAAAATAAAACGGAAACCATAAACTCCGCGGTCTCCGTGATACTGTATGCGGTGTGGAAAGCGGATGAAGCGCCGGGCGTAGGCACGTTTTCATCAAACTATGAATGCAAATATCTTAAGGGCGGCAAGTGGCATTTTACTACGCTGAAAACGGCGTTGGCTGAGGTTCCCGCAGGTAGTGAGATTGTGCTGCTCAAAAATATTGCGGGGAAGGATGCGGCAGGAAACAGTGAAATGGCCCTGTCCGTGTCGAAGAACTTTACACTGAATCTGAATAAATATAAGCTGAATTATGACGGGACGGTTTCCTTTTCCGGCTCTGGCGGAGAGATTACGATAAAAAACGGAAACGTGGGAAGCCTGTTTGTGGTAAAAAGCGGTGCGAAAGTGATAGTGGACAGTGTACGGTTTCCGGGGGATAACACGGATGGCACGGATATCAGGACAGAGGGAAGCGGAACGCATCTGACGCTGCAGGGGACGACGGTAGTCCTGGACAGGACATTGCGGATCGGCCAGGGCACAACCCTGCATGTCAAGTATGCGGAGATTGGCGTGGAATGCAAAACGAAGACGAAATGTGTGTTTGAGGTTGACGGTGGAACCCTGGAGATTGATGACGGCTATTTCTATGTAGGAGCCCTGAAGAAAGACGACAGTTCATCTTCGGCGACAAACCTGATTGTCTCAAAAAACGACAATCCGGCGTCGGTTTATAAACTGCGCGGCGGGTACTTTGGCGGCGAGACGTACAATGCTGGAGACTCGACGGGCTGGGGGCTTAGTTATTATAGCGCTACAAGTGCTGAGGGGCGCTATGTCGTATGCCATCCGACCGTGCAATACAACGGAAATAAAGAAAAGGACCTTAGAGGTATGCCATCCATTCCCTGGCTTCGTACATGGTTCTATAGCCCTGCGGGCGCCGTTTTACCCTCCGCGGACTGTTGGGAAATATCGGACGGTGGGCGTTCGCCGCGCAAAGTAGAGGAGAAAGAGATTGGCAACGACGACTATGTTTCCGAAAACACATGGTTTAAGCTTCTTAAGGGTGTTATTCTTGACGAAGGTCTGGTTCTGGACAAACAGGATCACAGGTCGGTGATCGACTTGAACGGCAATGAAATCCAGGTGCAGGTACAGGAGGGTGTTTCTCTCGATTCCTTTGTCCTGAAAGGAGGGATGCTGAATGCTTCGAGGGGAATGGTGAAATCCATGACTTTAAAGCACGGCACGGTGGAAGCGGATGTGCAGATTATGAACTGGGGAGAAATTGTTCTGGATGATGTGATCTTAAAGCGCGGCGCGACCATTTATATAGGTAAGAATTGGAAGGCGGATTTTGAGGCCAGCTATGTAACCAATGAGAAGGATTTTGGCGGTACGAAGCTGGTGCAGGAAGGAGAAATGAAATACAATTGTTACCCTTACAGGGCAGTAGAACAGGGGACGCCCCGTGTGACTTTCCACGCAAACTATCCGGGGGAAAGTCTGCAGGAGGAACAGACCATCGTGCTGGATCAGGCGATAGGGAGCGTGTATAAGATTCCGGCAGCATCCGGTTTCGCGGCACCCGGCTATGTTTTCGATTATTGGAACACGAAACAGGACGGAACTGGGGAGCGTATTACCTCACAGATAAAGTACCATGACAGGGATGTCACAGATCTCTATGCCGTCTGGCGCAGGACTTACGTCACAGCAGTTTTTGACAGAAACGGCGGGGAGTGGAAAGATCAGGCAGCTCTTGGCGTGACGCAGGATGCGGCAATCGCCGCGCGCAATGTGCCTTACAGCATGGCGCTGGGGGCGCTGCCTACGGTATCCCGTGACGGATACGGCTTTGCGGGCTGGTATACGGAAAAAAACGGCGGCAGTCAGGTGTATGCGGATACAAAAGTGACGAGGGACCAGACTTACTATGCCCGCTGGACGCCTGCTGACGGTACGAAATATACGGTTGTCTGGCAGGGGGAGGTGACCGGCGGCGAAAGGGAGTTTGGACGGGAGGAACGCTTTGGCAGGACGGACGGGACGGTGCAGCTTAGTGGCCTCATACAGTCTTTCGACGGCTATGCCTATTCGGGTTACACGGTGACGCACAGCGGGAAACCGGGAGGAAGTTCAGGTACAGAAGCCGACGCAGCGTTTTCCATCCGGGCGGACGGTTCCCTGGTGGTGACAATAAAGTACAGGTTAAAATATAACGAGGTGGCTGTCACGGTGAAGAGGCAGGATGTGGCGGATGTGGGAGCCGTATCTGCCGAAACCCCGGTATCCGGTGTGAAAATCATTTTGTCGGGCTTGGGGCATGTGGATCAAGGCGGCGCAGCGGTTACAACAGGCAGCATGATGACGAGCGCAGCCGGGACAGCATCTGCTTATTACAAATATGGCAGCGGCGTGACGCTGACGGCGCCGGAGATTGAGGGCTGCCGCTTTGCGGGATGGAGCGGGCATTATACGGCGGCGGAAAATGCGTTGACGTTCTCCATGTCGGACCGGAAAGTGGCGGTTACTGCCCTTTACAAACAGAATGCCAGTGCCGTGGAGAAGAGTCTGGGTCATATCAGGGTTATGACAGAAGGGGAGAAAGTGGCGGCGTCCGGGCAGGACGTCCGGAAGGCGATGCCGCCTGAGGGGGTTCCCTACGGCTACACGTATATCCTGACGTTTACGGCGGAGGAAGGCTACGGGCTGCCTGAACAGATTGCCCTGCAGCGTGGGACAGAGAGCGGAAAGATTTTGACAGACGGGGAAAATGTCACCGGAAACGAAGTTTATAGCAGGTCAGCGGACGGAAAGACCGGTATATTGACCGTGAAAAATGTAAAGACGCCTCTTTACGTGACAGCGGCGGGAGAGGCGAAGCAGTATACTGTCACTTTCACGGGACAGCATGTAACGGCTTCCCCTGCGGGACCGGTCCATGCGGGTCACGGCAGCGTCTTTATGATGAATCTGACGGCGGAGGATGGGTATGATCTGCCGGATGGACTTACGGTTACTATGGGAGGAAGAGAGCTTACTTTGGGGACGGACTGTACTTACGACACGGTGGACGGTTCGGTCTGTATCGGAGCAGTCACAGGGGATGTTGAAATCTCTGCGGCTGCAGTACCGGCGCCCGCTTCCTATCAGGTGGAGTATTATCTGCAGGATGTGGACGGCGCATACGGTGCGGTTCCTTACGATACGCAACGGTTTTATGACAGGAAGACGCAGGAGACTGTCAGCCTGATAAAAACAGATGGCGCTCTTGGGACAGAATATGAAAAAACTTATAGTGGATATACCTTTGACAGGGATGCGGCGGAAAATGTGACGACAGGTACGGTGGATGCATCAGGCGCCCTTACATTAAAGGTTTGCTATAAGAGAAACGAATACCGGGTTGGCATCGCGGACGGATATTTCTGGGCTGACGGAACGGATGAAGAGAAAACTTACCCGTATGGTTTTCCTGTGGAACTGGCAGTGGAGGAAAAGACAGGATATGACGCTGACTGGTCGGGAGGCGGCGGTCTGGGCGGTCTGGGCAGACAGGTGTCCTTCTATATGCCTGCGAAGGATGTGAAGATCACACCCTCTTACAGGTCGCAGCCGCTTGCCGCTACGGAGGCGGGGCTTACGAACGTACGCTTTACAGAGGGAACGGAGACGACGGCATATTATGAGCAGGAATACAGCGCGGTCATCGAGCCGCTTACCGGCTATGACCTGCCGGCCGGGATTGTCGTGAAGGTGGCGGGAAAGCCGCTTGCCTCCGGGGATTTTACTTATGATCCGGTTACAGGCGCCGTCAGCATCAGGGCGGAAAAGGTGACAGGCAGCATAGAAATCACGGCGTCAGGCGAACGCCAGAGGAAACACGCTGAGATTGCATTTGAAAACAATGAGATGCCGGATGGCAGGAAGATTCTGACGGCTGACAAGATGGCAGAGGAAGTGGCATCAGGGGAGGCATTTCAAGTCAGACTGAGTGTGTTTGCAGAATCCGGCTATGCCCTGCCGGAGCCGGAGAGAGAACCTGACAGCCTTACTGTCACTATGGGCGGCAGGACGCTCGTATGCGGGAGGGACTATACCTATGACAGCGATTCCGGACTGCTGCGCGTACCAAACGTGGTGGAGGACGTGACCGTCAAGGCATCTCCCACGGTCAAAGAGCAGAAAGCGGACTATCGGATCGAGCATTACAAGGAAGACATGGACGGCGTCTACACCCTTGCGCAGCGCGTGCGAAAGGAAGGCATTGTGGGGACGACCGTGACGGCGGGGACGACGGTAGTCCAGCTTAAGAATTATACCGGCTATGCCTATGATGACAGCATTCCGGGAACCGTGGCGTCTGAGGAGGTGAGGGCGGACGGCAGCACTGTGCTGAAACTCTATTATAGTAGAAAGGCCTGTATACTTACCCTGTCAGCCGAGACAGGTATCACCGTGGAGGCGCGGGCAGGGGCAGCAGGCGGCGCATCCGGCGGGATAGAGACTGTACAGCCGGAAGGCAGGAAGGAGATCATATATAAATATGGTCAGAGCGTGACCGTCCGCGTTTCTGATACGACGGAAGGAAACAGCTTTACAGGCTGGTATCAGGCAGGGGAGTCAAAGGGACGCGCCGCCTCCTACAGCCTTGTTATGACGGAGGACCTGACGCTGACAGCTAAATCAGGAGAAAAGCGTTATGAGCTTGTAGTGAATGGAAGCCACGGAAAAAGCAGCCTGGAGGAGGACTGTGAGGAGAATATTTGCGGCGGCACAGAAAAGACGGTGGAGCTTGTGGCGGACACCGGGTATCATCTGCCAACGGCGGTCGTTCTGATTGTGGACGGGGAGGAGTCGCAGGGATATACTTACACGAAGGAATCGGAGAATCTCGCTAAAGTGTCGTTGAGAGTGACCGGGGACACAGAGATTGTGTTTGTGGCGGAGGCGAATCATTACAGGCTGATCCTTGACGCCAACGGCGGCAGGGTGAAGCTTAATGAAACAGATGCGGCAGAAGCGCAGGTTGAAAGGGAAGCGGTGTATGACGCGGCATACGGGGAACTGCCCAAAGCGCAACGGAGTGGGTATACTTTCCGCGGTTGGTTTACGGAAAAAGCGGGCGGCGAAGAAATTACAGGAGAGAGTGTGCATCTGACGGACGGTGACAGGACGGTTTATGCAAAATGGCGGATGAATCCGAAGAAGGATTCCGGCGAAAACGGCAGCGCAGATAAAGAGCCGGAGCTGCCGCCCGGGGAGGAAACATCCGGGACAGGACCGGATGTGCCGCCTGAGAATCCGGAGACAGAGAATCCGGAGACAGAGAATCCGGAGAAAGAGGAGCCGGAGACAGAGGATCCTGCGCCTGAAATGAAGACGATACCGTCTGATCTGCCGGAGCGGGAGAAAAAGCCGGAAGACGGTTCCGGTGAGGAAGAGGAAAAGCGCAGCAGTCTTCCGGAAGGAGAAGGAATTGTCACTGTGCCCGCCGTCATGCAGGACGGCAGGCTGACACCGAAGGACAAAAAAGTCTGGAAAGCAGGGGAAGCGGATATCCGTACGGTGGTATTTACCGTTATGGACAGTGCAGTGATCGTGCATATGAATAATGTAGAGGGGACAGCCTGTGCGGCAGCGGTAACTGACGCGGCGGCTGCCGCCAATGCGGTGATGCGGGCAGAGGAGTACAGGAGACTTACCGCGGGGGACGTCATAGAGATCAGAATAGATGTGACCCCTTACGACGATCAGGTTTCCGGACAGGACAGACAGCTTATACAGGCACAGGCGGCAAAGTCTGCCAATGCGCCGCTGACGGTAGAAGGTGAAGACGGCGCGCAGGGTCCGGCAGGAACAGAGGCCGGGCTGACGGTTGGCCTGTACATGGATATCTCCGTATTTATGCGGATTAATGAGGAGCCGTGGCAGGAGATTCATATTACCGGACAGCCGGTTGGGATTGTCGTGCAGATACCGGAAAGTCTTCTGGAGGATTCCGCAGACGGGAAATTCTGTATATTGCGGGTTCACGACGGGGAATGCGACCTGTTGGAGGATATGGATGAGACGCCGGAGACCGTTACCTTTGAGAGCGGGCTGTTCTCTGTCTATGCAGTCGCATATACACGAAAAACAGCAGATGCTGCTACCGGTATGACTGTCGGAGCGCGGGCAAGCAGGACATCTGCGTGCGGCCTGTGTCATATCTGTCCTGCATTTTCAGGGATCTGTTATTTCATCTGGCTGCTTTTAGCTGTGGCAACAGTTGTTGTAATCAGGCTGTTTTACATGAGAAAGCAGAAGAAAAAGGAGGAAAGAGAGAAGGAAGATGTATAAGACAGGCAGGACGCATAAGACAAGGAAGACGTATAAAACAAAGAAGACGTATAAGACAGGCAGGACGTATAAGATAAGGAGTTAGCAGAAAGTTTTATAAAGGCAGCCCCGGGCAGGAGAAACCGGATCGTTTCTTCGCCCGGGGTTTTGCTGTGTATGGCAGAAATCGTTTCGGGGGAAGTTTAAGTCCCGTTTAAGGGACTCATAAAATGCTATAGTGTTTCCAGCAAGGGGGTGTGACAGATGAACAGGGGTTTAAGCATAATCACGGTGTTACTGGTTCTGACTGCCGCTTTCTGTGTGAGCGGAACGGTGATGAGCAAGGAACGGAAGGACTACACGCAGGAAAATGAAAGATATGCGCTGCTCGAGGATGCTTTCAGGGAGCGGACGAGAGGGATTCTGGAGGAGCGCGGGTATCGAAACAGCGGCGTGACGGTCACCTGGACGAGAGAGAGCGGAAGCGCGAGAAGCTATCGGGTAGAGATTCATCACAGAGGAATCGGTAATCTTTGTGATGACGAGAGGGAGAGCCTGACCGAGGCGCTGCACTCCGAGACATTCTGCAAAGAGGTGGAGGAGCTTAAGATTGTTTATACATGATATACGAGCGGATTCCGAAAATATCCTGTCTGTGATGTTGACAGATTAGAACATTTGTTCTATAATCAATAAAAGGAACAAATGTTCTAAATGGCTGATTCTTTGGGAGCAGGCTGCTGAGTCTGCTCCGTTGGAAAAAGAAAAGAGCCACAGTGAAAACCATTTAGGAAAGAATTGCGGAGCAATTCTTTGTCGCAGACTGTCAGGTCTGCGACGTGGATAGACATTTCAATATTTTGGGATTATACTAATATAGAAAATTCACGAAAAAGGAGATTCCTATGAGACATAATCCCAGACCACAGGAAATGTACAGGCATTTTAAGGGCAATTTATACCAGATCCGCTGTCTTGCGAAGAATAGCGAGACGAGGGAACTGATGGTGGTTTATCAGGCGATGTACGGCACTTTCGAGATATTTGTGCGGCCGCTGTCCATGTTTATGGAGGAGGTAGACCGGGAGAAATATCCCGATGCCAGACAGAGATACCGCTTTGAGCTGCTGCTGGATATGGAGGACGAGGAAGCGGCCTCTTTGCCGGAACTTTCCGGGCAGGAGGAGACAGCCGGTTTATCCGCAGATGCGGCCAAAGATAAGCGGACGGCGGATTGTGTCACAGCGGATGTCATACCCGAAACTGTGCCGGTCGAGACAGAGCCGGAGGAAGAACAACTGAATATTGATCCTCTGGTGTTGGCGTTTCTTGACGCGGATTCCTATGAACAGAGGCTTATGATTCTCGATTCCCTCCACAACCGGATCACGGACAGCATGATTAATACCATGGCGGTAGCGTCGGATCTGGAGATCAAGGAGGGAGATCTGGAGGACAGATATCTGGAACTCCGGAATTGCCTGCGCACGTTTGAAAAATTCGAGTGCAACAGGTTGAGATAAGCCGCTTTCTGTACGAACCGCAAACCCCGCCGGAGAGATCCCGGATGGGGGTGCTTTATGGCTTACGAACTGGAAAACAAACTTGTGGTGGGCGTTTCGTCCAGAACGTTGTTTGATCTGACATTTGAAAACAAAATATTTGAAGAAGAGGGCATGGAGGCGTACAGCCGTTATCAGGTGGAGCATGAGGACGAATTGCTCCGTCCCGGTCCCGGCTTTCCGCTGGTGCGGGCGCTACTGCATCTGAATGAGCTGCCGGGTATGGAAGGGCGTGTGGAAGTGATCATCATGTCCAGAAACAGCCCGGACACATCGCTTCGTGTCTTTAAGGCGATCAGGCATTACGGCCTGCGTATTACACGGGCAGTATTGTCCGGGGGAGCCCCGCTTGCCCCGTATCTGACAGCATTTAAGACAGATCTCTTTCTGTCGGCATGGGAGGAGGATGTACAGCGTGCCATCGACTCGAATATTGCGGCGGGCATTGTCTGTACGGAAGGAATTTCGACCTATGACTGTGATCACAGGATCAGACAGATCAGAGTGGCATTCGATGGCGACGCGGTTCTTTTTTCAGACGAGTCCGAGAGAATTTTTCAGGAGCAGGGTTTGGAGGCATTCGAGGAAAACGAGAGACGGAATGCGGATAACCCTTTGCAGGCCGGACCTTTTGCCGGATTTTTGAAAACATTGTCGGAACTTCAAAATAATTACCCGGAAGAAGAAAGCCCGATCAGAACCGCGCTTGTCACCACAAGGTGCGCGCCGGCTCACGAGCGCGTTATCCGCACGCTGCGGGCGTGGAATGTGCGCATTGACGAGGTGTTCTTTCTGGGAGGAATACGGAAGAAGGACGTGCTGCATGCGTTCGGTGCGCATATCTTTTTTGACGATCAGTCCGCGCACACGCTTCCGGCTTCCGAGGTGGTGCCCTCTGCCCGGGTTCCCTATAAAAACACAGAAGCCGCAGGGGAGACAGAGGAGAAGGACAGCAGTTAAAATGGACTGACGGCACGGCCGTGAATGGCAACGCTAAAGGAATATTACAATATGAAGTATACAGAGATTGTTTCCGCTGAATTTATAGAGCGGCCAAACCGGTTTATCGCCTATGTGGAGCTGATGGGCGTGCGGACGAAGGTGCATGTGAAAAATACAGGCAGGTGCAGGGAGCTTCTGACGGATCATGCCAGAGTGTATCTGGAGAAGAGCGGCAACGCCTCACGCGCCACCGCATATGATCTTGTGGCGGTGGAGAAGGACGGGCGTCTGGTCAATATGGACTCCAATGCGCCGAACAAGGCTGCGGGCGAATGGCTGCGGGCGGGTGGACTTTACAGGGACGTCAGTCTGGTCCGGCCGGAGAAGACCTTTGGCAGTTCCCGGTTTGATTTCTATGTGGAAAGCGAATCCGGAAGGAAGGCTTATATCGAAGTAAAGGGCGTGACTTTGGAGCGGGAAGGTGTGGCGGCGTTTCCCGACGCGCCCTCCGAACGTGCGGTTAAGCATGTGGAGGAGCTGATTGAGGCGCGCAGGCAGGGATATGAGGCGTATCTTCTGTTTGTGATCCAGATGAAAGGCGTTTGTTTTGTGGAGCCAAATTGGGATACCCAGCCGGCTTTTGGAGAGGCGCTTAAGCTGGCGAGAAGAGCGGGTGTGAGGCTGCTTGCCTATGATTGTCTGGTGAGGGAGGACAGTATGGAACTGGATGCCCCGCTGCCTGTGTTTCTGGACAGTCTGGACAGAATCGCCAGGCCTCTGCTTGCATGGTATGACGCGGGCAGACGCATCCTGCCGTGGCGGGAGGAGCCGACCCCCTATCATGTGTGGCTTTCGGAGATCATGCTGCAGCAGACAAGAGTGGAGGCGGTGAAACCCTATTACGACCGTTTTTTACAGGCGCTGCCTGATATACGGAGTCTGGCGGACGTGGAGGAGGAGAGACTTCTCAAACTGTGGGAAGGTCTTGGGTATTATAACCGGGCCAGAAATCTGAAAAGCGCGGCGCAGATCCTCGTTTCGGAGTACGGAGGAGAGATGCCTGATGATTATGAGAAGATTCAGGCGCTGCCGGGGATCGGCAGCTATACGGCGGGAGCCATCGCTTCCATCGCATTCGGCCGGCCCTATCCTGCGGTGGACGGTAACGTACTGCGGATTCTTTCAAGACTTCGGAGTGATGACCGGGATATTCTGAATGCGAAGGTAAAGAAAGCGGTGGAGGACGAACTGCTTGATGTGATGCCCGTGGACCGGCCCGGCGACTTCAATCAGGCGCTTATGGAGCTTGGCGCGATGGTGTGCATACCGAACGGCGCGCCTAAGTGCGGGGAATGTCCGTGGATGGAACTGTGCCTTGCGAGAGCGGAGGGACGGACGGCGGAATTTCCGAAGAAGGCGAAAAAGAAACCGAGAAGTATTGAGAAAAAAACGATTCTGGTGATACAGGACGCAGAGCGGGTGGCGCTGCGTAAGAGGCCGGAGAAGGGGCTTTTGGCAGGTATGTATGAATTTCCTTCTCTGGAGGGACACTGTGAGGAGGCGGAGGTATCCGCTTATCTCAAGGAGATTGGCCTTTTGCCCATCAGAATAAGAAAACTTCCGCCTGCGAAGCATGTGTTTACCCATAAAGAATGGCATATGACGGGATATTTAATCCGGGTGGATGAGCTTGCGGCGATGGGGCAGGAGCCGGAGGGCTTCGTCTTTGTGGAACCGGAGCAGACGCGGACAGACTACCCGATTCCCTCAGCCTTTGCAGCCTATGCTGAACGGGTGGAGATGAGAAGGGGGAAGGAAGCGCGGCTGCTGTGAGGCCGGATACAGAAATGTAAAAATAAGGAAAACATAAGAATTTTGAAAGAATATACGGGGAATTATATGCTAGAATAGACAAAGACTGTTTAGCGGGAAACGATTTACAGAATCAGAAATGAGAAAGGTATGGATATTTTGGCATGAAATTATTATCTGTAGCAATACCCTGTTATAATTCGGAGAAATATATGAAGAAGTGCATTGAGTCGCTGCTGCCCGGAGGCGAGGATGTGGAGATACTGATAGTGGACGACGGCTCCACTGACGGGACGGGAGAGATCGCGGACGCTTACGAGAGACTCTATCCATCCATCGTTAAGGCGATCCATAAGAAAAACGGCGGGCACGGCTCCGCTGTAAATGCAGGGCTTTCCTGCGCATCCGGTCTCTTTTATAAGGTGGTGGACAGCGACGACTGGGTGAAAGAGAGCGCTTACCTGAAAATTCTTGAGACGCTGCGGGACATCGTTGCGGGAGATACCACACTCGACATGCTGATCAGCAACTTTGTCTATGAAAAGGAAGGTGAAAAGAAGCATAAGGTGATGAAATACCGCCATGCGCTTCCGCAGGACCGGATATTTGGCTGGAATGATGTGAAGCATTTTCATAAGGGGCAGTACATTCTTATGCATTCCGTTATTTTCCGCACGAAACTCCTTCGGGAGTGTGGGCTGGAACTGCCGGAAAACACCTTCTATGTGGATAATATTTTCGTGTTTGAGCCGTTGCCTTTCGTGAAAAACATGTATTATCTCGATGTGAATTTTTATCGCTATTATATAGGCAGAGAAGGCCAGTCGGTCAACGAGGAAGTAATGATCGGCAGGATAGACCAGCAGATTAAAGTGAATAAAATCATGATAGACTATTTCGTGGATAAAAAGGCGAAGATCTGCGCGAAGAGCAAGCTGAAAAAATATATGATTAACTATCTGGAAATTATCACGGTTATTTCTTCTATCATGCTCATACGCTCCGGCACGGAGGAAAATCTGGAGAAGAAAGCGGAGCTTTGGACGTATATCAGGCAAAAGGATATCGGCCTGTATATGAGACTGCGTTACGGGGTGCTCGGCAATTCCATGAACCTGCCGGGAAAAGGCGGCAGAAAGATATCCGTGGAGAGCTACAAGATCTGCAGGCGGTTTTTTAAGTTCAATTAGAGAAAACTTGGTTAACATAAGTTTAATAAAAGAAAGCCCGGTTAACAAAACGAAATTATAAAAGCGCAATTAAAAACGCAATAACGCAATAAAAGAAAGAAGAGGGTGCCCCTCAGTCATTTCATGACTTTGGGACACCCTCCATGATTTCCGGAGTGTTGCTGCCAGCGGTGACTCTATACGAGCGTACCGGGTTTGTGTTTGCGCTTGCGTTGTACGCCGTGGTAAAAATGGAGGAGCACATCGGAGCGGTATACGATACCGTACATCACGGCGGCCATGATAAAGGCAGTGGTCACGTCGAAGACGGAGTGCTGCTTGATAAACATGGTTGACAAAACAATCGAAGCGCACAGGATAAAGGAACCAATGCGGATCCCCTTTTTCTTTTCCAGCCGCGCACTCTTCATAACCGCGATGTGGCAGCCGAGAGAGTTATACACGTGAATGCTGGGCCAGAGGTTTGTCGGCGTATCCGCACGGTAAAGCGAAGATACCAGTCTCGTGCAGATGTTATCTCTGGGCATAACGACGGGACGAAGATCGTGTCCGTTTGGCCAGAGGGTGCTGACGATCAGAAATACGGTCATTCCCGTAAAAAGGAAGGTGCACGCCCTGAAATAGTCGTCTTTATCCCGGAAGAAAAAGTAGACCACCACCACGGCGACATAGGCGAACCATAACAAGTAGGGGATGACAAACGCTTCGCAGAAAGGAATAAAGTCATCCGGTCTGAAATGAATCAGCCGGTAGTGGCTGGTTACTGTTTTTTCCAGATAGGTGAACCACTGCATATACACGATCCCGTAAAGGATGAGCGGCAGTGCATGTCTGTATTTTTGCCAGAGGTTTTCAAGTTTCTTTTTCATTTTCATATATAGAGTTCCTCATTTTGCCGGTCAGTCGGATGGCTCTGCCGCCGGTATGCTGTTTCCTTTCAGACGGAAAGCATTCATCCGTCCGATTTCCTGATGACATGTTACATCATAGCAGATAAAGGGGAAAAGTCAAAATAAGATTTCCATAAAGTTTTCTTAATTTTCCATAAAAATCTGTCCAATCTGTCAAAGATATATTGCGGGCGGGGCGGTTTCCGCAGTTTCCGCGGCGAAACATAAATTTTGTTTGCAATACATAGCATAATACTTTATAATATTGTTTTGAAATTGCCTCTATATTATTTATACATATTTATACAGTTATATAAATATAGAGGGAATAGATGAGAGTATAAGGGTGGAAACTATCAGAAAGGCGGGAACGAGGAATGTATTCATTGGATGAGGTAAGAAATGTTGATCCGGAGATTGCGCAGGCGATTGTGGACGAGCAGAACAGACAAAATTCACATATTGAGCTGATTGCTTCTGAAAACTGGGTGAGTAAGGCGGTTATGGCGGCTATGGGCAGCCCTCTTACGAATAAATATGCAGAGGGGTATCCGGGCAAGAGATATTACGGCGGCTGCGAGTGCGTGGACGTGGTGGAGGAGATTGCCAGGGACCGCGCGAAAGAGCTTTTTGGCTGTGAGTATGTTAATGTGCAGCCTCATTCCGGCGCGCAGGCGAACATGGCGGTTTTTTTCGCAGTATTGGAGCCGGGCGATACCTTCATGGGTATGAATCTGGATCACGGCGGCCATCTTTCCCACGGTTCACCGGTCAACATGTCGGGCAAGTATTTCAAGTGCGTGCCCTACGGTGTCAATGACGACGGGTTCCTCGATTACGATCATGTGAGAAAAATTGCACTGGAGTGCAAACCGAAGATGATTGTGGCTGGCGCGTCCGCTTATGCCAGAACCATTGATTTCAAGAAATTCAGGGAGATTGCAGACGAGGTCGGCGCGGTGCTGATGGTGGATATCGCGCATATCGCCGGACTTGTGGCGGCAGGGCTTCATCCGAGTCCCATTCCCTATGCCCATGTAACGACGACCACCACCCATAAGACCCTGCGCGGTCCCCGCGGCGGCATGATTATGTCCAGTCAGGAAGTGGCGGATAAATATAACTTCAACAAGGCTATTTTCCCGGGGACACAGGGCGGGCCGCTGATGCATGTGATCGCGGCGAAGGCGGTGTGCTTCAAGGAGGCGCTTTCCGATGACTTTAAGGTGTACATGAAGAATGTGGCGGATAATGCGCAGGCGCTCTGCAAGGCATTGCAGGCGAGAGACATCCGCATTGTTTCCGGCGGTACGGACAATCATCTGATGCTGGTAGATCTGACCAATTATGACCTGACGGGAAAAGCGCTTGAGAAGCTGCTTGACGAGGCGCATATCACGGCCAACAAGAATACCATCCCCAACGATCCGAAGTCTCCTTTTGTGACAAGCGGCATCCGTCTGGGTACGCCGGCAGCCACTTCACGAGGGTTAAATACGGTGGATATGGAACAGGTGGCGGAGGCCGTTTCCATTGTTATTAAGGAAGGGGAAGCAGGCATCGGCAAGGCGCAGGCCATTATCAAGACGCTGACGGATAAGTATCCGCTGGTATAAGTGTGAAGGAAAACGCTAAGCTCGAAAGAACCTCGCTAAGTGTTTTCAGGCTTCACACAAGAGAATGCCAAAGAGCGGCATTCTCTGCATGACAAATGGGAAAATTGCAGTAAACTGCTCAGACATGGAGGATAACAATGATTCAAATAGCGGTTTTGGGATACGGCACCGTGGGCAGCGGCGTCGTGGAAGTGATTGAGACGAATAAGACGGACATCAATAAAAAAGCGGCGGAGGATCTGTCGGTTAAATATATTCTTGACTTGCGGGATTTTCCGGGAGATCCTTACGAGAGTAAGGTAGTGCATGATTACAGTGTGATTCTGAACGATCCGGAGGTAAAAATCATTTGTGAGACTATGGGCGGTACGAAGCCGGCTTATGATTTTACGAAACAGGCGCTGCTTTTGGGGAAGAGCGTGTGTACATCCAACAAGGAGCTTGTCGCAGCACACGGGCCGGAACTCATAAAAATCGCTAAGGAGAATCACTGCAACTATCTCTTTGAGGCCAGTGTGGGCGGGGGCATCCCGATTATCCGACCGATCAACTATTCCCTGACGGCGGAGCATATCGACAGCATCACGGGAATCTTAAACGGAACGACCAACTACATTCTGACCAAGATGGACAGGGAGGGCGCTGATTTTGAGGATGTTCTGAAAGAGGCGCAGGAGAAGGGCTACGCGGAGAGAAATCCCGAGGCCGATGTGGAAGGCTATGACGCCTGCCGCAAGATCGCCATTCTCTCGTCTCTTATGTCCGGCAGGAATGTGAGTTACGAGGATATTTATACAGAGGGAATCACGAAAATTACTTCGGCTGATTTCAAGTATGCGAAACAGATGAATAAGTCCATCAAACTGCTGGCTCTCAGCAGAGATACGCAGGACGGCTTTTTTGCCATGGTTGCCCCTTTCCTGATTTCAAGGGAGCATCCGCTTTACAGTGTAAACGATGTGTTTAACGCGGTTTATGTGCACGGAAATATGCTGGGAGATTCCATGTATTACGGCCGCGGGGCGGGCAAATTGCCGACGGCCAGCGCGGTGGTTTCCGACGTGGTGGACTGCGCGAGACATCAGGGCAAAACCATCATGTGCTTCTGGGATGAGGAAAAGGTGGAAGTCGCGGACGTGACGAGCGCGAGGAGAAAATTCTTTGTCCGGATAGCGGCGGACCAGCGGGAGGCAGCGATGGCAGTCTTTGGCGCGATGGCGGAAGTGAATGTAGGGCTGATGAAGGAATTTGGCTTTATGACACAGGAGATGACCGAGAAAGAATTTAATGAGAAGATAGAAAAAACAGGCGGATGCATCAACAGAATCCGGATCATGGCGTAGCAGGGGGAAAGGACATGAATAAGGTAGTTAAATTTGGCGGCAGCTCTCTGGCGAGCGCGGAGCAGTTTAAAAAGGTGGGCGCGATTATCCGCGCGGACAAGGAACGCAAATTTGTGGTGCCCTCTGCGCCCGGTAAGAGGTCGTCAGATGACACGAAGGTTACGGATATGCTGTACGCCTGCTATGAGCTTGCGGAGAAGGGACAGGATTTTACCGGACAGATGCAGGCGATCAGGGACAGATATCAGGAAATCATAGACGGACTGGGCCTGAAACTTTCTCTGGATAAGGAGTTTAAAGGCATCGAAAAGAACTTTAAGGAAAAGGCAGGATCCGACTATGCGGCTTCCCGCGGCGAATATTTGAACGGCATTATTATGGCGCAGTATCTGGGTTATGAGTTCGTGGACGCGGCGACGGTAATCCGCTTTAAGGCGGACGGAGAGCATGACGCTGAGCTGACAAACCAGTTGCTAAAGGAGCGGCTTGCAGGCGTGGAGTCTGCTGTGATTCCCGGCTTTTACGGCGCTTATGAGGACGGAAGGGTAAAGACCTTTTCCAGAGGCGGTTCCGATATCACAGGCTCCATTGTAGCGAGGGCGATCAAGGCGAATGTCTACGAGAACTGGACGGACGTTTCGGGTGTGCTTGTGGCTGACCCCAGGATTATTTATAAGCCAGAGGGTGTGGAGACGATTACATACAGGGAACTGCGGGAGCTTGCCTACATGGGATTTTCGGTTCTGCACGAGGACGCTATTTTTCCGGTCAGGAGCGAGGGGATTCCGATCAACATCCGAAACACCAACGCGCCGGAGGACAACGGCACATGGATCGTGGAGAGCACCTGTCAGAAGTCAAAGTATGTGATTACCGGTATTGCGGGAAAGAAAGGATTTTGCGCGGTCAATATAGAGAAGGAAATGATGAACTCGGAGATTGGTTTCGGGCGCAAGGTACTGCAGGCCTTTGAGGAGAATGAGATTTCCTTTGAGCATGTGCCTTCCGGTATCGACACCATGACGGTGTTTGTGCATCAGGACGAGTTTATGCACAAGGAGCAGAAAGTGGTTTCCGGCATTCACAGGCTGGCGGATCCGGATTCCATCGACATAGAGGCGGATCTGGCTCTGATAGCGGTGGTGGGACGCGGCATGAAATCCACCAGAGGCACGGCGGGAAGGATCTTTTCCGCGCTGGCGCACGCAAACGTCAATGTCAAGATGATTGATCAGGGTTCCAGCGAGCTGAATATTATTATCGGTGTGGCCAATGCCGATTTTGAGACGGCGATCAAGGCGATTTATGATATTTTTGTGATTTCTCAGATTTAAAAGGTTCAAATATAGCGGAGTGTATCTTAAAAAGGACAAAAAAATTGTTTATTTTTTGTCCTTTTTGTGCTAATATAACAGATATATTGTACAAATAGCATAAATAAATTTGGATTTCAATGATTTTGGAGGGCACAATGGCAAATAAACCGTTAGAGTCGCTGGTATATACCAATGACAATTGCGTGGGGTGCAATAAGTGCATATCCGCATGTCCGGTACTGACGGCAAACCGCGCGGCAGAGGAAAAAGGGAAAAATAAGATTCTTGTGGACGGCAGCCAGTGCATCAGCTGCGGCGCCTGCTTTGATGCCTGCGCACACAATGCGAGAAGCTATAACGACGACACGGAGCGTTTCTTTGAGGACTTAAAGAAGGGAGAAAAGATTTCCCTTCTGCTTGCTCCCGCTTTTCTGGCGAACTATCCGAAGGAATATGCTTCGGTTTTAGGCGGTCTTAAAAAGCTCGGTGTCAACCGCATTATCAGCATCAGTTTTGGCGCGGATATCACCACATGGGGATATGTCAAGTACATAACGGAGCACAATTTTAAGGGCGGCATTTCGCAGCCCTGTCCCGCGGTGGTGGGGTACATAGAAAAGTTTCTTCCGGAGCTGATTCCCAGTCTGATGCCGGTGCATTCTCCGATGATGTGCGGCGCGATCTATGTGAAGAAGTATATGAAGGTGCCGGACAAGCTTGCCTTTATCAGTCCGTGCATTGCGAAGAAGAATGAGATCGACGATCCGAACTGCGGCGGCTACGTTTCGTACAACGTGACCTTTGACCATCTGATGAAGTATGTGAGGGAACACGGTATTTCCGGCCCTGCGGTGACCGATGAGATCGAGTACGGTCTCGGTTCCATTTATCCCATGCCCGGCGGCCTGAAAGAAAATGTTTACTGGTTCTGCGGCGAGGATATTTTTATCAGGCAGATTGAGGGTGAGGAGCACGCTTACAGATTCCTGTCTGACTATAAGAGAAGAGTACTGGGAAATAAAGAGCTGCCGTTTATGGTGGATGCGTTAAATTGTGCGAAGGGCTGTATTTACGGGCCGGGCGTGGAGGAGGAGAAGACGAAGTCTGACGACACCCTCTATGAATTACAGAAGATCAGAGAGGCCAGCAAGAAGAATGATAAGAGACACGCATTCAGCAGGAGCCTGACGCCGAAACAGAGACTGGCGAAATTCAACAAGCAGTTTGCAGCACTGGATATCAATGATTTTATCAGACATTACACAGATAAATCTTCGATGGTGACGGCGAGGAAGCCAAGCGCCTCCGAGCTTGAGGAGATTTATGTATCCATGGATAAGCGAACGGATGCGGAACGCAGCATAGACTGCTCTGCCTGCGGATACGACACCTGTAAGAAGATGGCTACTGCGATTCATAACGACTGCAATAACATCTATAACTGTATTCAGTTTGTAAAGAGCGAGGTGGAGAAAGAAGGCGAGATCGCGAGGACGATGGCTGCTGAAGTGGAGCAGAAAAACGCTGAGTTACAGGAGAAAAATGAAAAAATTGCCGGACTGATCGCCGAAGTGCAGGTGGATTTTGACAGTCTGGATATCTCTATCAGCGAAATGTCCGAGGGCAATAACAGCAATGCGGAGGAGAGCACGGGGATCTCGGCTTCCATGAGCGATGTGGTGAGCTTCTGCGATCAGTTGAATGAGGCGCTCGGAAAGATACAGAGCCTGCTTGGCAGACTGGAAGAAAACAATGAGGAAATCACGAATGTGGCGGAAGAGACGAATCTTCTTGCGCTGAACGCGAGCATTGAGGCGGCCAGAGCCGGGGAGTCCGGAAGAGGCTTTGCCATCATTGCCGAAAATATTAAAAAGCTGGCAGATTCATCCAAGGACACGGCCAGCGATTCAGACGCGAACAAAGAACAGATCCAGACGGCCATTTCCGAGCTTCTGTCAGATGCGAAGAAGCTGATCAGCGTTATTGACGGCGTGAATCTGCGTGTCACGAATCTGGCGGCTTCCACGGAGGAGATTGCGGCGTCGGCAGATATGGTGAGTACGATTTCGGGTGACCTCAAAGAGAAGCTGGCACAGTTAAACAGTTAAATACGGGAAGGAAGACGAGATATAAAAAGGACCGGCGCATGGACACGCCGGTCTTTCTTTATGGGAAACCGGAAGGCAGTTCGCTCCGGTTTGTACATTAATAACCAAGCTCTTCCCCGACAAGATAGACCTTGATACGGCCGGGATGCATACTGCGTCTTGTCACGACAACCTGACAGCAGAAACATTCCGGGGAAAGGCAGTCGTGGCAGACGCCGGCTGCGGCGCAGGGGAGATTTCGCTCCAGACGAATCGCATTGGCGGGAGAGGCCGTGTTTCTGACTCTTGCCACGCCGCTTTCTGTATCGGGAACTACCTTATTCATGCCGGCGACGACGATGACATTGGAGGGACCCTGGATCAGACAGGCTACGCGGTTGCCGTTGCCGTCGATATTGATCAGCTGGCCGTCCAGCGTGATGGCGTTCGTACTCATAAGAAAATAGTCGGCAAGAACGGTTCTTCCGTAGATCTGTCGGGATTCTTCCGGTGTTTTCGCGGCGCTCCGGTCCAGCAGCTCATAAGAGCCGCCGTGGATCGCGTCTATCAGGCCGCACTCTTTCAGGGTTTCGCTGCCGCCCCAGCCGATGATGGCGCCCGAAGGCATGGCACCGAGAATCGCCTCGACGCAGGCTGCCGACGTATCAAAGTAATAGCCTTCCATATTTCTTTTTTCCAGATTTTTAATAATGGTTTCCGCCTGTCTGGCCAGCGCAGTTTTTTTTGGTGACATTTGTATTTCCTCCGTACCATACGATATGTTTTGTAATGCTTTTCAACCATTGTATCACTGTACCCCGGAGTGGTGCAAGCAGGGAATTAGTATCATAAGACTACCGCACCAGATCGTCAGTGATGCATACGAAACCGGGTACGGATGTGAATGGGGATTGCCATGCGGCATTTGCAATTCCCGTTTCAGGGATTAAATTAACTGTTAATTTACATAAATATATAATATAATGAGAAAACAACAGACGATATAAAGGAAAGAGAAAAAACTTTAAAAAATTTCAAAAAATGTGTTGACAAATCAGTGCGAAGTGCTATAATAAACTCATAAAGAAACACTTCACATAGATAAACTAAAAGAAAGGGAGGTACGGTCCACCAAAAACTTAAAGTAACACATCAGAGAAGTACAAGTGAATAGGAGGCCACTAAAAGACGAGCGGAATCGAGTACATGGTAAAGGATGGCGAATCAGAAAACGAGTCCCGGGAAAGCTCCCACAGAAGGGGAAGAGAGAACGGATAACAGAGACGAGAAGAGATCCGAGGGGAGAGAGGGAACAGGACGCCACAGTATCAGGGATACGAGAGAAGAGATGGAAAGAGGACGTGAGGGAAAAGACGGAGGTAAAGGCCATTGGACAATGAGTTTTAGAAACGGGTATTGATTCCTTAGAGAATGAATACCCGTTTCGCATTGTCTTTTTTTATTTTATTGGAAATTGTGACAGTGCAAACCATTCAAGGAGAATGCAAAGCATTCTCTGAATCGTCTCTGTCTGGCGACGATTTTTTATTTTCTTATGGGAATCTTAATAAAATCGGGGTGGCTTTTCCACTAAAAATGGGTTATAGTATACTTATGCATACTATATCTTGTATGCGGTGGAGTTTAAGGGTCTGTTATATAGAAAGCGACGGATAAAAGATATCAGAAAGGACATGGTTACAGCCGATGGGAAAGCTGCATAAGAGAAGAAAGGGATATTCGGACGAGGAGCTGGATGAAGAAGAAGCGGATTTTGAGGATGAAGAAGGGGAAGAAGACGAGATAGAGGAAGAAGATGACGAAGAAGATGACGAAGACGAAGAAGATGACGAGGACGACGAGATAGATGATGAGGACGAAGAGTACGACGAGGAGGAGGAACGCCGCGCGTACAGGCGCAGGCGCAGGATCCGCAATCAGATTATAGTTTATCTTGTGATCTTTTTTGTGGCGGCCGGGATTGTCGGGGGCGGCATTGCGGTCGGAAGAAAGGCGGCTTCTTTTGTAAAACAGAAGAAACAGGAGGCGGCGGAAGAAAAGGCGAAGGAAGAGGCGGCGGAGCAGCAGGAGCCGGAGGAAGAAATGGTTATTGATACGCCTGAGCCGGTGGAGGAAGAACCGGAGGAGGAAGATATTCTGGGAGAGCTGGCAGAGTCTTATTATTCTGAGATGTCCATTGAGAATAAGGTGGCGGGCCTTTTCATGGTGACGCCGGAGTCGATCACGGGAGTAAAAACAGCCACGCAGGCAGGTGACGGCACGCAGGAGGCGCTGAACCAGTACGCGGTGGGCGGCCTGATTTACTTCGGACAGAACATACTGGATAAAGAGCAGATCACGAAGATGCTTTCAAATACGGCGTCCATGAGCAATTACCCGATTTTTCTCGCTGTGGACGAGGAGGGCGGTGAAGTCAGCAGGGTCGCCAACAGCAAGGTAGAGGTGACGAAGGTGGAAGACATGGCAGCAATCGGTGCGGGAGGCGATGCTTCTCTGGCGGCCGATGCCGGGACAACCATCGGTTCTTATCTGAATGAGATTGGCTTTAACGTGGATTTTGCGCCGGTTGCGGATGTGGCGGGAGAAGGCAGCGCGCTGGGCAGCCGCTCCTTTGGCTCCGATCCTCAGGCGGTAGGCGATATGGTAAGCAATGCGGTAGGCGGAATAGAGGGGACGGGCGTGAGCGCCTGTTTGAAGCATTTCCCGGGGCTTGGGAGCACTTCGGAGGATACCCATGACGGAAGGGTGGAGATTACGAAGTCGCTGGACGAGATGCGGGCTTCGGATTTCGTACCTTTTTCCGCAGGCATAGAGGCGGGGGCGGATTTCGTGATGGTGAGTCATGCCACGGCGCCTGCGCTGGATGAGGACAATGTGCCAAGCTCCCTGTCGAAGAAGGTGATAACCGATATTCTGCGGGGGGAGCTTGGGTTTGAAGGCATAGTTATTACGGATGCGCTGGATATGACGGCGATTACGGATTACTATACGCCAGAGGAGGCGGCGGTGATGGCGCTGGAGGCCGGTGCGGATATGCTGCTTATGCCGGAGGACTTTGAGAAAGCGTACAACGCGGTGCTCGCCGCGGTGCAGGACGGGACGATATCGGAGGAGCGGATCAACGAGTCTCTGGATCGGATTTACCGGGTGAAGTGCGCGGGAAAACTGGAAAATTAAAGACAGACAGATACATGAGATAGGGCGGGAGCGTTGCATGGGGCGGCGTTTCCGCTCTTTTTTCGCGCAGCGTTTTTGTTATTTTTTAAATTGCGCCATACATTTGCCGCATGGCGTCGGAGCATTTTTTCCGGCTGGCGGCACGGGTCTTCCCGGGATGTTGACTTTGCCTGATTCTGGTTTTATAATATACTTAGTATTACATAGTATATAGCAATTTGGAAAGTTAAGCAAATGGGATTTATCCGATAGATGCAGAGGAAGGCGAAGAAAAGAAGGGGATTATGACTGATAAGTATGAAAGGCAAATGAAGAAAGGCGTTTTAGACATGCTGGTCCTGAGACTGCTTAAGTCGGAGGCCAAATATGGTTATCAGATTATTCAGGAAATGAGGGAGAAGAGCGGGGAAATATTTCTATTGAAGGACGGTACATTATATCCGGTTCTTTACCGTCTGGAGGATGACGGGCTGGTGGTAAGCAAGTGGAGCAGTGCGGTGGGGAAACAGGTGCCGAGAAAATATTATGAAATTACGGAAGAGGGAATACAGACGCTTGCAGGGATTGAAGATGTCTGGCAAAGGATTTCCGACGGGATAGGAAAAATCATGGAGGATTAGGCGATGGACGAAAAGAGTTATGTAAACGCTGTTGCGAGAAAACTTAAGTGCGATGGAAAAAGGAAAAGGGAGATCAAAAAACAGCTTCTGGCAGACATTCAGGCGCGGGAAAATCAGGGAGAGCGGCTGGAAGAAATTATTTCCCGGATGGGTAAGGCGGGGGAGATTGCGGATGGCTTTAACGAAAATATTTCGCTAAAGGAACAGAGGCGCTATGCCAGAAACAAGGTGCTAAAGATTGTAATTCCTATTGTTCTGGCAGTGATATTTATTGGAATGGCCGTTTTCTTTATGCTTCCGAAAACTGTGGATATAGAGAAGAGCAGAATTTTTGACAAAGAGGAAGTGGAAGCGGTCATGAAGGAGACGGTCGAATTGCTGGATGCGGAAGACTATGACGCGTTACAGAAAAACGCCACGTCCGGGATGCAGCCCCTGTTAAATGCGGAAACGAGAGAAAATATGCGGCGCACGCTGTCCGGAGACTGGGGAGAGCGAAGGCAGTTTGGCGCGGTGTATATGGTTGAGCTGATACAGGGAAACAGGCATTTTGCGGTCGGCGAGATGACGGTGACTTACGAGAATGTAAGTGTCACATACCGGCTGACATATGATGCGGATATGCGCTTTGCGGGTATTTATGTGAGATAAGGAATAATGCGCCGGTTTGCCGGAGCGCACAGGGAGAGGGTGAGGATATGACAGGGGAGATTATTTTTTCCTTTGTGGTGGTGCTGATCGGCACAGGTCCGGTTTTCATATTGGGAATTGTACAGTGCAGGAGTAAGGACCCTGTCGGGTTCTGGGCGGGAAAGAAGCCGCCGCGGAAAGAGGAGATCACGGATGTGCGCGCTTATAACCGGAAGCATGGTCTGATGTGGATTTTGTACGGGGCCGGATTTATCGGTTGCTTTGTGTGCGGGCAGCCGTTTGGGGGATTGACGGCGGCATATTTGTGTGTGACGGAAGCGATAGGGGGTATCTTTGTAATGGCTGCGTACCATAATAAGCTGAACCGCATGTACTATAAAGAATAGGGCGGTGTACCGGAAGGGACCTCCTCCGAAGCGGCGCTGTGTGCGGGAAAAGGATTGGATTTGTTCTTCAAATCGGAAGCCTTATCTGATTTCAGGGCCTGCTTACGATAGGACATAGGACTGACGCCCTGTATGCGCCTGAAACTCTGGGAAAAATAGCTGGGAGAAGAAAAGCCCAGCATTCCTGCAATCTGAGACAGTGACAGGCTTGTTTCCGACAAAAGATGCATACTTTCCTGAACCCGGCATGAGAGCAGATAATTAATGGGGGAGGTGCCATATTCCCGGCTGAAAGCATGTGACAGGTAATATTTGCTTACATGAGCAATAGAAGCCAGATCGTCGAGCGTCAGGTTTTGTTTAAAGTTATTTTCAATATAGCGGCGTACCACGGCACATTCTTTGCTGGATTTGTGTACAACCGGGATGAATGTGACGGTAAATTTGCTGTGTCTCATGAGGAGAAGTAAAACGACTTCCAGAAGGTCCTGACAGACAGTGTTGTAGCCTGGAAGCCGGGTTTCAATTTCCTGCAACAGGCGGCGAAGGTAGAACAGGATCTGTTCGCCGTCAGTCTGAAAATGGATAATCGAGTAGCCGTCTTCACCGTCGTCTCCGGAAATGACATCCATTCCGTCTATACCCATGACAATATATTCCAGAGGATCATCCTCTGAACTGTTTTCTGTATGTTCAATACCCGGATTCACAATAATGACATCGTTGATACCGATAGGCACGGTCTTGCCGGCAAGCAGGAAGTGGCCGGAACCGCCGGTGACATAGAAGAGTTCGGCACAGGGATGCGCGTGAAAGATGGAGTGCCATTCGGGGCTGTAACGGGTGACGGTTACATAGCGGAGTTTTGTGACAGAACGGTCTACGGGATTGACTGCCAGTGGGTCGATCACATAATGGCTGGTGCTCATAGGACGGGTAAGCCTCCTTAATGACTTAATGATATGAAATATAAAAAATTACATCTATTATAAAATGTTTCTATATGAATAACAAGAAATATTTTACAAAAGTATTTTAACAAAACATAAAAAATGTGAAAAAAGTACCAGAAATATGAGGAAATGGGAATAAAAAATTGTTGATTTGTATAGATAGAAAAGAGAGAGAAGTTGTTAAAATAGAAAAAAAGTCTAAAAAGAGCAAGATATATAAAAAAGAGAGCAAGAAAGATGTTGGAAATGAGAGAGTATATTGCTATACTGTCATCAACTGGTGAGGAGGTGGCATAAACCTCATTAGCCAACACAAAATAGGAGGTAGATTTTATGAAAAAGGTATTGAGTATGCTTTTGGCAGGTGCTTTGACAGCATCTACACTGGTGGGCTGCGGCGGCAGTGAACCGGCGCCCGCGGCAGAGGCTCCTTCCGCTCCGGAGGAAAAGGCAGAAGCTCCGGCTGAAACGCCGGAAGAAGCACCGGAGGCGGCTGCAGAGGAAGCGCCCGCAGAAGGCGCAACCATCACCGTTGCAGCAATTGAGACTGCTTATGGCAGTCAGATGTGGACGGATGTTTGTGCGGCATTTACAGCGCAGACAGGCATCAACGTAGAACTGATTACGGACAAGAACTTAGAGGACGTGATCGGACCCTCTATGCAGGCGGGGGATTATCCCGATGTGATTCATCTTGCTACAGGACGTGAGAAGGCTCTGACAGAGACCTTTATCAAGGATCAGAACATTGTTGATATCACAGATGTTTTGTCTATGACTGTACCAGGCGAATCTGCCAAGGTCAGCGATAAGATCGCCGGTGGTTTCACAGAGACCAGCCTGACCAATCCTTATGGGGATGGTAAGACCTATCTGGCGCCTATGTTCTATTCTCCCTGTGGTCTGTTCTACAATGCCGGCCTGTTTGAGGAGAAAGGCTGGGAAGTGCCGACTACATGGGATGAAATGTGGGCGTTAGGCGATGCGGCAGCGGCTGATGGAATCGCTCTGTTTACATATCCCACCACAGGTTACTTTGATGCATTCTTCTATGCGCTTATGTATTCTGTAGGCGGCGCTGATTTCTTTGATCAGGCTACCAACTATGGAGAAGGCGTTTGGGATACCGCAGAAGCGAAAACCTGTTTTGAGATCGTAAGCAAACTGGCAGGCTACACGGAGAAGACGACTCCGGCACAGGCAAATGACCAGGATTTCACAAAGAACCAGCAGTTAATTCTGGACAATAAAGCATTGTTCATGCCGAACGGTACCTGGATCGTAGGCGAAATGGCAGAAGCGCCCAGAGCAGACGGATTCAAATGGGGCATGACAGCTCTTCCGGCTGTAACGGCTGGCGGTGACGGCTACAGCTATACATGGTTTGAGCAGGCATGGATTCCCGGCGGTGCAGCACATCAGGACGAAGCGAAGCAGTTTGTTGCATTCCTGTACAGCGACGCTGCATGTGAGATTTTTGCAGGTGCAGGCGCTATTCAGCCGGTTCTGAACATTGCTGAGAAACTGGAAGGCGATAACCAGATGTTCTACTCCATCTATGACAAAGGCGCTAAGGCGGCTATGGGTAATTTCGCAGCTTATGACAGCGCTACAGTAGGTGTAAGCAACCGTGAAGTATGGTTTGATCCGGTAAACTCTCTGGTATCTGGCAATATGACAGAGCAGGAGTGGATTGATGGAATTAAGGCAGCTAACGATCAGATGCGTGCGAATCTGATTCAGTAATCTGAAATAGCTGTAAGTTTAAAAATTAAATAGAAAAACGGCGGTGGCAGGGCTGCTTACCGCCGTTTTTTAAAAGCAGGAAATGCTCTGAGGGATAAGGGTACCCAGAGACATGGATTGCCAGGAAAGGAGTCTGACGTATGAAGAAACGTTCCGGCCGCAATGGATTTATCTTTCTCTGCGTGGCGCCTGCGGTGATATTGTTTGTTGTTTTCATGATCATTCCTACGCTTAACGTTTTCAGGATGTCGCTGTTTCAGCGCAGCGCTTATTCCACAAAGGAAGATTTTGTGGGATTGAAAAACTTTACCCGTTTGATGAGTGACGCAAACTTTATCCGCTCCATGCAGAATACAATTTTGCTGATTGTGGTGGTGACCATTGTAACTTTTGCGTTTGCGCTGGTGTTTGCCGCTATATTGACGAGAGAAAAGATCAAAGGGCAGAATTTTTTAAGGATTATATTTTATATCCCCAATATTTTGTCAGTCGTTGTTATTTCAGCAATTTTCAGTGCGATTTATGATACGAACAATGGCACTTTGAACAGCCTCCTGTCCCTGTTTAGCGGAAAAACCGTTGCGGTTTTGTGGAAGGGAGAGAATATGGTAATGGTCAGCCTGATCATTGCTATGGTGTGGCAGGCAATCGGCTATTATATGGTTATGTATATGGCTTCCATGGCCAGTGTTCCGCAGAGTCTGTATGAGAGTGCAGGATTGGATGGCGCCGGCCGGATTACGCAGTTTTTCCAGATCACACTTCCGCTGATTTGGACGAATATCCGTACAACGCTGACATTCTTTATTATCAGTACGATTAACATGGCGTTTCTGTTTGTAAAGGCTATGACTTCCGGCGGGCCGAACGGGGCATCCGAGGTGGCGTTGTCCTATATGTATAAGCAGGCTTATACCAATTCTTCCTATGGTTATGGAATGGCTATCGGTGCGCTGGTGTTTGTTTTCTCTTTTGGATTATCGGCGTTAGTCAATGTGGTTACCAGGCGGGAACCGCTGGAATTTTAAGGAGGGCAGTCTATGGAACGGACAAAAAAGACGTCGGCTGACCGGCTGTATAAGGCGTTTATCTATGTGGCTTTGATAACTCTGGCTGTGACCATTATTATACCAGTGGCATGGGTGTTTATGGCATCTGTGAAAGAAAACAGTGAGTTCTATGGAAATCCATGGGCATTACCGGCCGGGTTCTATATCCGGAATTTTGCTGATGCATGGGGAAAAGCCAGAATGGGAGAATATATGCTCAATTCCGTACTGGTAACGGCATTGGCGCTGGTGATTCTTCTGGTGGTGGCTTTACCTGCTGCTTATGCGCTGTCCCGCTTTGAATTCCGGGGACGTAAATTATTAAATGCAGCTTTTATGGGCGGACTGTTCATCAATGTGAACTATATTGTGGTGCCTATCTTCCTGATGCTGGTAGACGGAGACAAATTTTTGCGCGGTTTATTGGGGGACGGACTTCTGCTCAATAATATTTTTGTGCTGGCAGTCGTTTACGCGTCTACGGCATTGCCTTTTACAGTTTATCTTTTGTCGGGATACTTTTCTACGCTGGCTCATGATTATGAGGAAGCAGCCTACATTGACGGGGCCGGTTACGGCAGGACGATGGTGAAAATTATTTTTCCCATGGCCCAGCCTTCTATTATTACTGTGATTCTGTTTAACTTCCTTTCCTTCTGGAATGAGTATATTATAGCGATGACATTGTTGTCAGATCCAAAGGGTGGAAAGACTCTTCCTGTAGGACTGATGCAGTTGACGCAGGCACAGCAGTCAGCGGCGCAGTACGGTCAGCTTTATGCAGGTCTGGTTCTGGTTATGCTGCCGACTCTGATCCTCTACATTTGTGTACAGAAGAAGCTGACGCAGGGTATGACACTGGGTGGTCTGAAAGGGTAAGGTGAGAATATGAAATTCTGGAAAGAGAATGTGGGTTTACGGATTTGGCTTATTACAGTGTTTTTTGCAGCGGGTTTAAGTCTTGTCATTGGCGGATGGAAGATGACCGGTGATATGATGGGACTGGTATTGATGATTATAGGTCTGGTTTTCCTTTTGGCGGCTATTATGATTTATAATAAACCGTTTGAGGATCCGAAAAGCAGGTAACGACCTGTTGAGGGGTGTGTTGGGTATAAAATAAAATGACCGAGGTGTGTGCAGATGGACAAGAAGATGGACAGGAGCGGCCGGGTTACGATTCCCACGGATGTGGACGTGGTACCGGAGACGCTGGAATTATTAGAACGGTGGGGAGCGGATGCGATCCGCGATTGTGATGGTACAGATTATCCGGAGGCGTTAAAAGGGGTGAACGCAAAGGTATATTCTACCTATTATACCACAAGAAAGGATAACGCATGGGCAAAGGCGAATCCGGATGAGGTGCAGCAATGTTATATTATGACCGGATTTTATACGGCGCAGGAGGAACCTTTACGGATTCCGCTCATGGCGGGTATCAGCCGTGAATTACTGGCTGTAAACACCAGAGATGACATAAAACGCTGGTGGGAAGTGATGGACAGGACAGAAGGGAGTCCTGTAGATCCGGAAGAATGGATGTATGAAGAGGAGAGTGGCTGCGTCGTTTTGCCGAATCCCAAAGCATGGCATGAATATACGGTCAGCTTTCTGGCTTACCTGATTTGGGATCCGGTGCATATGTACAATGCGGTGGTCAATGACTGGAGTGATTTTGAGCACCAGATTACTTTTGATGTGCGCCAGCCAAAGACCAGAGAATATACGATGAAACGGCTGCGCCGTTTTGTGGAAGAGCATCCTTATGTGGATGTGATCCGGTATACTACATTCTTTCATCAGTTTACGCTGATATTTGACGAACTAAAGCGGGAGAAGTATGTGGACTGGTATGGTTATTCCGCATCGGTTTCCCCTTATATTCTGGAACAGTTCGAGAAAGAAGCGGGATATCGTTTCCGTCCGGAATACATTATTGATCAGGGGTATTATAACAACCAGTATCGGGAGCCGGGCAGGGAATATAAGGATTTCATGGCTTTCCAGCGTCGTGAGGTGGCGGCACTGGTAAAGGAAATGGTGGATTTGACGCATGAACTGGGCAAAGAGGCCATGATGTTTTTGGGAGATCATTGGATCGGTACGGAACCTTTTATGGACGAGTTTTCTACCACCGGTATCGATGCCGTGGTGGGTTCTGTGGGCAATGGTTCCACACTGCGCCTTATCGCGGACATTCCGGGAGTGCCTTACACGGAAGGCCGTTTTCTGCCCTATTTCTTTCCGGATACCTTTAAGCCGGGCGGCGATCCGGTGAAGGAAGCAAAGGAAAACTGGGTGACGGCGCGCCGGGCGATTTTGCGAAAGCCCATTGACCGGATTGGCTATGGGGGATATTTAAAGCTGGCCTGCCAGTTCCCGGATTTTATCGAATATGTGGAGAGCGTGTGTAAAGAGTTCCGGGAACTTTATGACAATATCCGTGGGACGGAAGCTTTCTGTCAGAAACGTGTTGCGGTACTCAATTGCTGGGGGCGTATGCGTTCCTGGGGTTGCCATATGGTGCATCACGCACTTTATCAGAAACAGAATTACAGCTATGCCGGTGTGATTGAAGCGCTGTCGGGCGCGCCATTTGACGTGAATTTTCTATCCTTTGATGAGATTCGGGAAAATCCGAAGGTGTTAATGGAGATAGATGTGCTGATTAATGTGGGCGATGCAGATACGGCGCATACCGGCGGTATGGTCTGGGAGGACGCTGCTGTGTCATCGGCCATCCGGGAGTTCCTTTACAATGGTGGTGGACTTATCGGTGTAGGAGAGCCTTCCGGACATCCTTATCAGGGGCGGTTTTTGCAGCTTGCATCAGCCTTGGGTGTGGAGAAAGAGACAGGCTTTACTTTGGGGTATGATAAATATAACTGGGAGGAACATCCGGATCATTTCATTCTGGAAGACTGTAAGGAACCTGTGGATTTTGGTGAGGGAAAGAAGAGCATTTATGCACTGGAAGGAACGCAGATTCTTGTTCAGAGAGAAAAGGAAGTACAGATGGCAGTCAATGCCTATGGAAAAGGCCGCTGTGTCTATATTTCCGGCCTTCCCTACAGCTTTGTCAACAGCCGGATTCTCTATAGGGCGGTTCTGTGGAGCAGTCACAGTGAGAACCAGCTTCACCAGTGGTTTTCAAGCAATTACAACGTGGATGTGCATGCGTATGTTAAGAACGGAAAGTTCTGCGTTGTGAACAACACCTACGTGCCGCAGTCCACCATCGTATATAAGGGGGATGGGGAAAGCTTCCCGCTGGATCTGGAAGCCAATGAGATAAAGTGGTATGAGATTTAAAAGCAATAGGTAAACAGTAGGGAAATTTGCGGTGCGCTGTGGTGGATCAGTCTCTGTGTGGCAGCGGATGCAGATGTCCGTTATAATTATGAAGCGTGAGAAAATGAGCTTGTCCGAATAAACCCGGACAGGCTCGTTTTAAATTATTGTGTCACAGACAAAAAACCCTCAGAGCTGCCACTCTGAGGGTTTCGTTTTGGTGAGTCAAATGCAAGATTCACTCATATCTATTTTGCCTACCGGCATTATAGCATATGCAGAAACAGATTGCAGGATACACAGGTGGAGGAAATGGTAACTGGCGGTGCAACATGTGTGTTGGAAAAATATGCCGAACGTCAGGGAGTGCCAACAAAATCCACTCATAAGATGCGTAAAACCTACGCTTCAAGACTAAATGCCAACGGTGTTCCTTTAGATGCGATCAGGGAGCAACTTGGTCACAGTTCATTATCTGCCACCCTCGGTTATATCTATAATCCGCTCACGGAAAAGGAGACATATAAACTGATAGCAAAGGCTTTGTGAGTGTTTGAAAAGATTGCTTTCAACTGCTTTCAAATGGGAGCAACGGACAAAATGGAAAAACCCGCATAAATACGGGCTTTTCCATACATTATAAAGAGCGCGAGACGGGACTCGAATACACTAACCATTTTGGAAAGAAATTGTGTGTTGACGAGAGACAACTCGCTTGCTGCAGTCTTGAGTTGTCAGATAATTTGCGCACGGCCGGAAAGGTGTCTGCCCCCGGTATAGTAATACGGGGGTAGTAAATACAAGGTGTGCCATGTACGGAAACTCTGAAAGGTTGGACAATTCCCTGAAAGTATCTATAGACTGGATCGCATTCACATCTACAATCATAACGGAAGTATCTGAAATGATCTCCTTTCTGGGATACGCAAACGAAGATTTTGTGCTGCTGCCAAGGGGTGCAAACGGCTATAAGAAGATGCACCGGCTGGAAAGCGCCCCGCTCACCATCCTGTCAGATGGCAATGAGGACATGGGCATCCATGTGGTGATCAGCGGCACGGCAATCCCGGATCTTTTGGAACACTTTCGCGTATCCATCACATGTGATACGCCTTTTTCTGCAGATGCAGTCTCCTTAAGCGACTTCGATAACAGCATCATGACCGAGTTCCTGCAGCAGGTACGGCGTCTTGGATGGCTTACACGGTTTGATCTGGCTGTGGATGATCTGGGCGCACGGTATTTCACGCTGGATGACGTGAAGGGCTTTCTGGACAGGCAGGAAGTGGTGAGCAAGTTCCGGGTATATAAGAATGTACTGGAAGCAACCTTTGCCAATGAGAAGACCGGGCACACGATCTATTTCGGGTCAAGGCGAAGTGAAGTTATGCTGCGGGTGTATGACAAGCAGCTTGAACAGAACCAGAAAGCCGCGGATGGGGAAATGCTGGAAGATCCCTGGGTAAGGTGGGAGATAGAGCTTAAGAATGACCGGGCGAACATAGCGGCAGATTATCTGATCCGGCGGAAACAGCTTGGGGAGATCATTATGGAAATACTTAATAATTACGTCAGGGTGATCGTCAATGATGACTCCAACAGGTCACGCTGCTCCGCGCACCCGCTCTGGGAAAAGTTTGTCGGTGCGGTCGGCAGATTGCGGCTGTATGTGGAAGCGGTGCAGAAAACCATAGACGAGAAGAAACGCTGGCTGATCCGGCAGTGTCTTCCCACGATCGCGGGTGTGATTATTGCGGACGGCGGCAGCTTTGATATTATCACGGATCACTTTGAGGATGCAGTTGCACGGATGAGCGGGAGTATGAGGCATCTGGTCACAGAGAAGAACCCGGCATGGCTGACTGATTACGATGCAGCGTATGCATTTTAGTGAATCTGTACAGATGGAAGCCTGTTATCCGCGCCGATCTGTCCTGCAGCGGCAGTATCCGTTTGTGCAGATGTGACAAAAAGAAACAGTTTTGCCAATTTCGACAAGATGTGATATGCTTGTCTTGTTGTCAACCCAATCCGGCAACGGAAAGGGGGTGCGTAATCAGTGATCGGTTCTTTCATTCTTTCCGTGCTGGCAAGTATGGTTGCCTACTATATTTGTAAATGGCTAGACGGTGAGAACGACAACAACTAGCCTTGGTCTGCTCAGCCATAAATCGAGAAGAAACCCCAACAGTTACCGCTGCTGGGGTTTCGCTTTTGGTGCATAAATAAGTGCTCGGTTCTTTTGCCTACTGGCATTATAGCATATGCAGAAACAGTTTGCAAGATACGCAGCCAAAGAAAACAGCATGCTAGTGATGCTGACTTAGCCAGTCTTGGTAACTGATAATTCCGCGCTGTTGATCCGTCCATTTTCCTGTTCGTATTGCTCAACGTACTGTTTTATTATGCGCTCTAATTGTTTGCTTACTGGTCTATCTTCCGCTTCGGCAATCATTTTCACTTTTTTCATTAGTTCATCATCTATTCGTAACGAGTACGATTTGTTTTTGTATTTTCCCATAAAAGACCTCAACTAAAATAGATATCTATTGACATCTACTAGTCGATGTGATATCTTTTAGTAGATATCTATAGAAGTCTATAGATTTCTATGCAAGTTTCCATCTCCACCGCAGGGCGCACAATACCCCTACCGTATGCCCTGCGGGTTATGGAGATACATAGTCATAATAGCAGAGGACAGGGAAAAAGGCAAGGGAGGCGGGAAATTATGATGGACAAGGCATATATCTACACGGTAGTCAGGGAAGATTTCAGAACCGGGGAGCGTGCAAAACGCACCCGGAAGTATTATACATTCAAACCGCTCACAGTGGGCGGTCTGTATACGCATCTGGGAAAAGGATATCCGGGATGCCAGCGCGTCCTGGGCGTGGAAGAGCGTCTCCTCCCGGCAGGTGACTGAACATAATGGCGTTGTTACCCGCTGCAGTCTGAAACAAGTCCGGAAACGGGAGGGGGAGGCTTCCAGGACTGCAGCGTTTAACATAGAGGTAACAGGAAAACAGCACATGAAAAGGAAAGGAAAAGGTAAAGAGAATGGAAAAGGTGAGGTTTCAGGTGTTGGGGTACCGCAACTTCAGCAGAAAATCGGATGGGAAACCGCTGACAGTCCTGACGGCGTTCTACTCATGTACTCCGCAGGACAATGAACGTGGTTCGTTTGGATGTAAGTACACGGATTTCTTCCTGCCGGATGACAAGGTCGGGACACTCCAGCCTTCCTGTATCGGGCAGGAGTTCATCCCCCAGTACGGCATCAACGGATTCGGCAAGCCCACGCTGGAGGATTTCTCCTTCAAGGAATGGAAGGCATAGGCTGTCATGGAAGGGTATGAAACGGTTTACGATCTGGAAGAGCCGGCAGATCAGGAAGAAACCATAACAGAACCAGAGCCGGAAGAGTCTGAACCAGAAGAACCAGAGCCGGAAGAGTCTGAACCAGAAGAACCGGAGCAGGAAGGACCGGAGGCGGAACCAGAGGAGCCGGAGCAGGAAACAGGAGAGCCGGAAGAAGGTGCGGAGGAAGAGCAGCCGGAGGAAGAGCCGGAAGAGACTGACGCAGAGCCGGAAGACGGGACGGAGGAAGAACCTGCAGGGGAAACGGAAGATCCGGAAGAGGAAACGGTCAGTGGAAATGACCTCGTCGTCAGCGGCGACGTGATCGTGTTCCCGGAAGATTACGACCTCTCCACACTGGGAGGGGAACCTGCGGACACGGAATCCATTGTGCAGGCAGTTGAGAAGCAGAGCGATATCATGACGGCAGGGTTCACCTGTACATGCTTCATGCTCGGGATCCTTGCAGGCGCACTGGTGATAACCGGCTTCCGTCTGAGGAGGGTCTGAGATGTTAGGGAGTATGATCTGGCAATTTGTCACTGTTGCCGGCATGGGCATAGTCATGGGAGGCGGCCTGTGCGGCATTGTGATAATACTCGATTATGTGATCACAAGCGCATTTTCGATGATGAAGGTGAGGTGAAAGGTATGGGTTTGGCAGCAACAAAGCTTATGGCGCTGGCGCCGAAGGCAGGAGCAGCCCTGCTGTCTGCCGGTTCGGATGCAGTGTCCGGGTTTGACGTGACGTCGATCATGGCTGATTCGGTAAAGACAGTGCAGGGACAGGCGTTTGGAGTTCTTGCAATCGTAGTTCCGGCGATCGTATTGATCACGGGCGCGGTGGTCGGCGTCAAGTTTGGCATCGGCTGGCTGAAGAAGATCAAGGGATAGGCACGGTAAAGGGGGCGGTGGCATAGGATGCCCCGCCTCTTTTTCGTACAGAAATTTATTTTTTGCGCATCTCTTCCCAGATGCTTTCGATGTAGGGATTTGTTTTGTCATACTCCACGATCTCCGTTTTTCCGAAATACGGGATCTTAAAGCGGCGGGAGATTTTGCGGAGCTGCCGGGCGCGTTTCTTCTGCCGCCGGATCTGCTTGGTGGCAGGTGCTTTGACAACCTTAACCTTCGGCCTCCAGCAGAAACCGCGGTATAGTATGACAAGAAAAATGATAACGACTGCTATTTCAAAAATATTGTCTAAAAACATGTGACTACTCCTCGTAGTGGTATTATATAAAAATTTTGTCGAAAAGTAAACGGGTGAATGGAATGAAACGATTGAAACGGATCCTCTGTCTGATACTGTGTGTCGTGATCCTGTCCGGAACGATAGGCACGAAATATTTTGATGCAAACCATATGGAAAAGGTCGGGGCGGCTTCGATCGTGATCGCGGGAGGCATCACGGTGGCCACCATAGCGGAGATATGCCTGTTTGTGGGTACGACCGCTCTTGCTGCATATGGACTGTATGAAGGCTATGAGAATCGTGAAGAGATTGCGCGCTTCGGAAAGGAATTTATTGACTCATGCGGCGATACCGTGGACGGCTGGGTAGCGCAGATCGTGGATGCATCCGGGCAGGACTATGTTTTCGGATCAGAGGCACTGGAACTGGTGCAGGATACGGAGTGGTCAGTAATTCAGGGCGGGCTCCCGCCGGAGGGCGACCCCAACAAAAAGGATGATAAGGACAAAGACAAGTTCCACATCCCCGGCGATCCCATGACGCACGTGGCGCAGTTCACCGCGCTGGGCGCGACGTGGTTCACCACCAACGCAAAGAACATTTACCAGGAATGGTGCGACATTCTGGACGGCTGGAAGGGAAAAGATACGCCCATTCCCCAGAACAATGTCCTTTATAACAATTTTCCGCAGACGGTTACTGGTGCCGACATAACTGCGCAGTGGAGCGGAAATGATTTTGAATATTCAGCATATATAGAATTGGCAAGCAGCACGTTTCGAAAGAGGGTATCTATTTGTGACATTTTTAATTACCCTGTTGCCGGATATTATTATGATTATACTTTATCTGGAGGAACTGTCCAAACATACATAAATTTTGTCTGTCTTGATGGGGGTGAACTGTCTGATGCTTATCTCTTCAATTCCTCAATTGTTATATATAGTGGTGGCTATACTGCATCTGGTTCGGGTAGGAACCCACAATTTGGAGGAATGAACTTAGCTAATGGTGACACTATGATTATATCTGCGAATATACCGATTTTTGCGACCGAGACTGCTGCAAAAGCGTACCTTTCTGGTAATACTTCTGCCTCTGCTGCCCTGAATTATGGTAAATCTTTCCGCATAGCCGACTGGCTCCAGCAGGACTGGGCGGGCCAACTGATTGACCCGCTGGTAAACATAGGCCTTACGCTTACCCAGCTTATTGATGTTATGAAACAGCTTGGTCTTAAGACGCTGCAGGGACTGACTGCAGAGCAGTTGCTGGAATTGTTGCAAAAGGTACTTCCCCGGATCGATCCCGGCCTTCTTCCGGATGCAACCCCTGCTCCGGCTGTTGATCCCGCACTGGATCCGGTCTATTACCCGGATCCGGATGCGCATCCGGACAGACCGCCAAGGCCGGTCATTGATCCTGATCCGGTGAAGAAGCCTGATCCGAAACCGGATCCCGACCCCGGAACAGACCCGGATCCAAAGCCCGATCCGGATCCGGAACCAGTGCCGCTGCCGGATATGGATGCAGCGGACTATAAAGTGGAGCTGACGGGCGTCTTCCCTTTCTGTATCCCTTTCGACTTCATCGCGCTGCTGAAGACGCTGGATGCCGAACCACGGGCGCCCTGCTTTGACTTCCCGGTGGTGATCCCGGCACTGGACTACCGGGAAGATGTGAAGCTGGACCTTGCCATTTTTGATGACGTGGCAAAAGTGATCCGGCTGTGCGAGAAGGTCAGCTTCATCCTGTTCCTGATGTTCGTGACGTCAAAAGTGATAAGGTGGTGATGCCATGATTGACATGAAAAACCTGCTGGATAAATTCCTGCAGGCAGTCCTGTCCCTGTTCCCGCTCTCCCCGTTCCGGGAAACGATCAATGAGCTGGGGAGCCTGCCCTATCTGGGATATATCAACTGGTTCGTGCCTGTAGGGGATTTTGTGAAAATAGGAACGGTCTGGCTGGCAGCGATTGCGGCTTACTACGCATGGAGCATCATCGCCCGCTGGATCAAACTGATATCGTGAGGTGATGAGATGATTGAACTGTACTCAGGGACGCCCGGCAGCGGGAAGAGCCTGCATACAGCAAAAGAGCTGCGCAGCAGGCTCAGGATGCACAAGCGCGTCATAATAGGAAACTTCTACGTGAACACCAGGGCAATCAGACGCTGCAGGGGAACCTACCTGTTTATAACGAATGACCGCCTGACCCCGGACCGGCTGCTGCAGTTCTCCAGAAAGCTGTCAAAGCATTTAGGGAGACGCCTGAAGGAAGGGGAGATCCTGCTGCTCATCGACGAGGCACAGCTTCTGTTTAACAGCAGGGAGTGGCAGAACATCAGCCGGCAGGGATGGCTGTCCTTCTTCTCCCAGCACAGACATTACGGGTATGATGTCATCCTTGTTGCACAGTTTGACCGCATGCTTGACAGACAGGTGCGCTGCCTGATCGAGTATGAGGAGGTGCGCCGCAAAGTAAGCCGTTTCGGATATATCGGATTCTTTGTCGGGCTGTTTACCGGAGACAACCTGTATGTGGCGGTGAAACGCTGGTACCCGATTAAGGAGCGCGTGGAGGGTAACTTTTTCGTCGGCAGCAAAAAGCTGTTCGCAATCTATGACTCTTACAACCACTTTGACACCCCGGGGCAGGGACAGCGTGTGAGTGGGGAACAAAGGGGCCCCACGATCACGCTGCCACTGGCGCCAGCAGAACCAAAAGGGGAGAAGAAAGAGGAAGAAGATGCAGGCTTAACGTTTATTGACCTGGACAAAAGCTGAGCAGCCACTTCCCCTCTTTTTCCTTGTTTGCTGTTTTTTCTGAAAGACCAGTGGTCAGGCTTTAGAACTTCTTGCGGGCGCCGGCATTTGAGCCCGTTAGATGTTCTTAGGTCTGAGGAAAGTCCCATCTTTCCAACGGCAGCAGGAATAGGTTATAAAGCGAAAATAAATGTGCTGCGCCTTCGATAAGGAATCAAAGTCCCCCGCGGGGGATTTAGGGGGGACTGAAAATCTTACCGTTGCGCCGGAGGGCTGCGCCCACCGTAGGCGACACAAGGTTTTTAGGACGAGTCTGGACTAATAAGTGGCGGTGCGGAGATAACCTGCTTTAGCGCGTCTGCGGCACAGCATAGAACCGTAGCAATTATTTATGAAAGAAAACTGTACAGGAGGAACAAAATGAGCAGTCTTAAGATAACGAAATGTGAAGGTGAAGGGCAGGGGAGCTGCAGGATGTGTGAGGACAATGGAAAGTGGAACAGGGTGTGGATGTGCTTCCTTTATAAAATAGAGGGATTTGAGGGCTGTTACTGTTCGGACTGTGTCAGAAAAATAAAGGCACAGGGTTTGAAACAGTGAAAAAGGGGTGGTGCGTATGAATCTGGACGAATGGATCAATCTGGGGATCAGTAACGGCGTCGTGAACATGCCGCAGATCGAGGAGAAGACCTTTGAGGAAATCTATAAGCAGTGGTTTCTGATGAAAATAAACGTCATAAAAGCACAGAGCTGCGACCGGATCGAGGTGACATATAACCGCTACTATGCGGGAAGCTGGTTTGTGAAACAGAACGTGTCCGCGCTGGATGAGGCGGCGGTGATCCGTTTTCTGACGGGATTGATCGTCGGATGGGGAAATATCACGGCAAAGGAGTTTGCGAGAATATACCAGATCGTGAATAACGTGCTGGTATATGCCAGATTTCTGGAGCTTGGCGGTGTGCGCCTGTTTGACTGGGAAATGATCAGAAGATACGTGCCGGAGGGAAAACTGGTGAAGGATCCCCGTAAGGATTTTGCCGTACCAAAGGCGGACGTTGAGAAACTTCTGCATCTTGTGGTGGATCGGGACATTTATCCGCTAAAACGGTCAGCCTGCCTGTGCCTTGTTATGAATTTTTATCTGGGACTGCGTGTGGGAGAACTGGCATCCCTGACATGGCAGGACGTGGATCTGGAGAGCCGGGTGATCCGGATCTGCAAGACTGAGACCAAGGCGTATATGAGAGACGAGAACGGGGAATGCTGCGGCGCCATGGTATACGCTGTGGTGGAGGACGTCAAGACCGTCTATTCCGTCAGGGAAGTCCCTCTGCTTCCGGAGGCAGTCTACATACTGGAGAGACTGAAAGAGCATCATACCGGATGCGGATATGAGAGCCGGTACCTTGCCTACGACGGAAGGGACACGGTACTGGTAAGGTCACTGGACAGGACGCTCAGGAAACTCTGCCGGTACTGCGACGTGAAATATTTCAACACCCATATGATAAGGAAGACATTCGCAACCATGCTGCACGAATCCGGGATGCCCACAAGGTATATCAGCGATCTGATGGGGCATTCGGACATGGTCACGACGGAGCGGAACTATATCCTGAGCTACCGGGATAACTATAATGCGTTGCTGGGATATATGCATAAGGGACTGGATTTCAGGTTGAAAGGGGGTGGACCGGATGGATTTGAGAGAAGCACATAATGAGTATGAAATGCTGCGGGGGAACATGAACAGGATGTTTCTCACTGATGATGTGGCAGAGCTGGTAAAGATGTATGAGTTTGCCAAGAAACGGATCGAAAAGATCTATAAATACCATTATGCAAGAGTAAATAACGGGTGATATGTAACTGTAAACAAAAAATACCCAGAACAAATCTGGGTATCGTTTAGGCCAGAGCGCGAGACGGGACTCGAACCCGCGGCCTCGACCTTGGCAAGGTCGCGCTCCACCAACTGAGCCACTCGCGCTTGTTGTCCTGCTGTATCGCTCGGACATTTATTAATATACTATATGACTTTGACTTTGTCAACAAGAAAATTAAAAAAATTTTATTTCTTTTTTAAAAGGATTTGACAAATGAGAAAAATGGTGTATTATGGTGGTGTAAACGAAGAGTAGAAGAGAAATAGGGAGGAAAAGAAAATGAAAGTAATGAATATCGACAACCCTGAAAAGTTTTTTGAGGTAGTAAACCAGTGCAAGGGCACAGTGGAGTTGGTGACAAAGGAAGGCGACAGACTGAATTTAAAATCCCAGTTGACCAAGTATGTAGCGCTCACGAAGCTTTTTGCTGACAATGCGATTCCGGAGATGGAGCTTGTTGCGCATGATCCTGAGGATGTGAACCGTCTGCTTGATTACATGGTAAATTCAAAATAAGAATAATAAGAAAATGCATAATGAACTGACGAAACAGGATATCCGCAAGATGGAGGAAGAGATCGAGTATCGGAAGCTGGTGGTGCGTCCGGCAGCTTTGGAAGATGTGAAGACAGCCAGAGCACATGGCGATCTGAGCGAGAACTTCGAGTATCATGCGGCAAAGAAAGTAAAAAACCAGAATGAGAGTCGTATCCGCTATCTTGAACGGATGATAAAGACTGCCGTGATTGTATCCGACGAGTCCGCAGAGGATGAGGTCGGCATGAATAATACGGTGGAGGTCTTTTTCGAGGAGGATGGCCTCACGGAAAAATACAAGCTGGTGACGACGGTGCGTGGCAATTCTTTAGAGGGATTGATCAGCACGGAATCGCCGCTCGGAAAGGCTCTGCTCGGCCACAAGACAGGTGATCGTGTCTTTGTAGAACTGGCTGGGGGCGGAGGCTATTATGTGGTGGTGAAATCCATCGAAAACACAATTGATGACGGAACGGATAAGTTGAGGAGCTTCTAAATGATAGAGGCTCCTTTTCGTATGCAGGCATCCGTTTTGCACCTATATACTTCTGGCACTGGTCATAAGCAGACTCGAAATGCAGCGCATTTCTCGTTCGCGTTGCTCGTTATAAGCAAATAGATATAAAATCGTGTGCAAGCACCCGTTTTGCATCTATATACTTCTGGCACTGCTCAAAAGCAGACTCGAAATGCAGCGCATTTCTCGTTCGCGTTGCCCGTTATAAGCAAATAGATATAAAATCGTGTGCAAGCACCCGTTTTGCATCTATATACTTCTGGCACCGCTCAAAAGCAGACTCGAAATGCAGCGCATTTCTCGTTCGCGTTGCTCGTTATAAGCAAATAGAAGCAAAACCGTATGCAAGCATCCGTTTTGCTTCTATTTACTTCTAACTCTGCTTATTCGCGCATATCTTAAAAAAGAAGTGACAAGCCTTAGGGGTAATGGGGCGGGTAACGGACAGGTTTTAGGAAATGGCGGGAGGACAGGCGTATGTATGAGAACAGAAGCGTATCGGAGACAATCCGGGGATTGCAGACAGACGCGGAGAGAGGGCTGGACACAGCCGGAATTGCGGAGCGAAGAGCGAAGTACGGGGCGAACCGGTTAAAGGATCAGGAAAAAAAGAGTCTTGCCGGAAGGGTCGCGGCGCAATTGAATGATCCGCTGATATTGATTCTTATGGTGGCCATGGCGATTTCCATGATGTTACATGAATTTGGAGACGCTGTTATTATTGTGGCGGTGGTTGCGCTGAATGCGGCTGTAGGAATCATTCAGGAGGGCAAAGCGGGGCGTGCGGTGGAGGCTTTGAAGCAGATTTCCGAACCGAGGACGACGGTTCTCAGGGACGGCTCGCATCACAATATACCGGCGCAGGAACTGGTTCCCGGGGATATTGTGGTTTTAGAGGCGGGAAACAGGGTGCCGGCTGATTTGCGATTAATAGAAAGTATAGGGCTTTTTGCAGAGGAGTCTACCCTTACAGGAGAGTCTGTGCCGGTGGAAAAGGAGGCCGCTTATGTGGAGGAGGGGAAAGCGGACACCAGCAGCAGAAACATGGCTTATATGTCCACTTATGTGACGAAGGGCCGCGGGCTTGGCGTGGTGACGGCAACGGGTATGGAGACAAGGGTCGGTCATATAGCGGACATGCTGCATGGGCATAAGGAAAAACTGACGCCATTGCAGATCAGGCTGGGTGAGCTTGGAAAGATGCTGAGTGCTCTGGCGGTAGGGATCTGTGTATTGCTCTTCATTGTAGCTTTGCTGCAAAAGAGGGATGTGGGGGATATGCTTCTGACATCCGTTTCTCTGGCGGTGGCAGCGGTGCCGGAAGGATTGCCCGCCATAGTGACGATTGTACTGGCGCTTAGTGTGTCCCGGATGGTGAAGGCAAAGACCATTGTACGCAGGCTTTCTGCGGTGGAGACGCTGGGAGCGGTGGAGGTAGTGTGCTCGGACAAGACGGGGACGCTGACGCAGAATAAGATGACGGTAACGGAGTGTTATCTGGACGGAAAACTTACGGAGAAGAAGGGATTGGAGGCGCTTTTCGGGGAGGTGGATACGAGTGCGCCGGAGCTTTCCTGCGCGGCCCATTTCCTCTTGGGATGTGTGCTCTGCAACGATGCACAGACCGGGGAAGAGGGAATGGGAGATCCTACGGAGCTGGCGCTTCTTCATATGGCGTCAGACTGTGGCGTCAGGGCAGCGCGTCTCAGAGAACGTTATCCGCGCATAAACGAGATCGGTTTTGATTCCGGCCGCAAAATGATGACCACGCTGCACCGGATGGGAAGCGGACAGACGGCTTATACAAAGGGGGCAGCGGAGCGGATTCTGGAAAATTGCGGGAGTTGTTTTAAGAATGGCCGCATGGCGGAGCTTACCGTGACGGAGCGTGAGCGGCTGCTTGGTATACAGAAGAGTCTGATGGGAGAGGGACGGCGTGTGCTTGCACTGGCGATGGAGCCGGAGGGCGGCATGAGAGAGCGGGGAATGGTGTTCCTCGGATTTGTCAGTATGCAGGATCCGGTCAGGCCGGAGGCGCTTGCGGCGGTACAGGGGTTTGCGCAGGCAGGTGTTTCCACGGTGATGATTACGGGAGACCATCCGGACACGGCGTTTTCCATTGCCAGACAGCTTGGCATTGCAAACCGTGCGGAGGAGTGCATCACGGGCCGCGAGCTGGATCACTTGAAGGATCAGGGATTTTTGCAGAGACTGCCGCAGCTTAAGGTCTTTGCGCGGGTGACGCCGGAGCATAAGGTGCGGATTGTGGAGGGGTATAGAAGTTTACATAAAACAGTGGCCATGACCGGTGACGGGGTCAACGACGCGCCTTCTTTACAAGCGGCGGATATCGGTATCGCCATGGGGCAGGGGGGAACCGACGTGGCCAGAGGTGCGGCAGATTTTGTGCTGATGGACGACAATGTGGCGACGATCCATACGGCAATACGGGAAGGGCGGGGCATTTATGAAAACATACGCAAGTCTGTGCTGTTTCTCCTGTCCTCCAATCTGGGGGAAATCCTCACCATGCTGTTAACCATCGTGGCGGGATTGCCGGTGCCCCTGACAGCCGGATTTATTCTCTGGATCAATCTGATTACGGATTCCCTGCCCGCGCTTGCGCTGGGGGTGGATGACAACGATACGGAAAGTCTTATGCGGGAACCGCCGAGAAGAAGCGATGAGTCGCTGTTTGCCAGAGGCGGGCTCATGTGTGTGATCTGTTATGGATTGGTGATTGGCGGGATCAGTCTGGCGGCGTTTTTAAAAGTTCCCTATGACCGCATTATCACGGAGGGACTGCCTGTAAGTTTACATAATATACTTGAGGGGCTGAAAATATCGGCCGTTCTTGCAAGAGCCCAGACACATGCCTTTACGGTGCTTGGTATCAGCCAGCTTTTTCACGCGATCGGTATGCGGGATGTGAACCGTTCCATATTCCGGATGGATCACAAAAGCAATCCGCAGATGCTGCTTGCGCTCGCGGTAGGTATCGTGCTGCAGGCTGCGGTGACGGAGATTCCTTTACTGGTTACGCTTTTTGGCACGGTGCGGCTGAGTATGGAGGAATGGATCCGGCTGATCGCACTTTCTGTCACACCGCTTTTCGTGCATGAGCTGCTGGTGGTTGTGGGAATGGCCGGGCTTTCGGTGAGACCCTCCTCATGCCAATGCGCGGAAGGCCGGAAACAGGAGGCATAGAGCGGAAAACAGGAACAGGCTTACGCCGGCGCGCGGAAGGCCGGAAGCAGGAGGCATAGAGCGGAAAACAGGAACAGGCTTACGCCAGCGCGCGGAAGGCCAGAAGCAGGAGACAGAGGCCGGAGAGCCATGACAGATCGATCCGCAGTACTCTGGAAAGCAGGCGGCCGGTAAGACAGCCGGTGATAAAGAGGAAAAGGTTAAAGAGGGTAGCGCAGAGGAACAGGGTCAGCGGTGGAACGGCGGCGGAGGGAAAGGCCATTCCGACAAGGACGCTGTCGAGGGAGAGGGCAAGGCTTAAAAGCAGCGCTTCCTTTGCGCTCAGGATTTGAAGATCCGTGCGGTTGGCTTCCTCCGGTGAAAGATAGACCGTAAAAATAATATTGATCTGTTTGATCTGACAGCCCCAGTTTCCCATGAGACTGGGGTGTTTTTTTGCTATGCTGCGAATCAGGCTTTCCAAGAGCTTGGCGACGCCGATAGCGGCCAGCATAAAAAAGGAAAGAACAGGAAGAACGCCGGAGGGAAGCAGGGAGCCGACAACCTCGCCGATGCGGCCGGCAGCGGTGATGAAAAGAGCCGGAACGCAGGCTAAGAAGAGCAGAGAGAGGGCTTTGATGTGCACCCGTCCGGCGCCGTAAGAAAATCCCGCCGTCAGGGAATCCAGAGAAACGGCCACCAGAAAAAGCAGCAGGGAGGAAAAGGACATGGGAGTTTACCTCATCACAGGTTTACTATATTGTATGGAAGTGGAATCGGATGTTGAGGGCAAGAATCTGAAAAAGAAATCCGCGAAATGATTTACGCTTCCTCTGAAAAATGTTATGATGTATGTAAAAGCAATGAGCCGTGCCGGACATGTCTGACATGGAATGAAGCGGCGACAGGCAGGTCTTGCATGAAATGAAGTGGTGGCAGGCATGTTTTACACGGAATGAAGGGGAATGAAGTCTGTACAGCGGATCAGGTGAACGGACGTAAGAGGGAAAAGCAGCGCGAAGCAGGGGGGAACAGTATGGAACTTATGTTTATCGGGGCAGACCATGAGGTGACGGGGAGCTGCCATTATCTTCGTGTAGGCGATAAGAATATTTTGGTGGATTACGGCATGGAGCAGGGGGCGAATGTGTTTGAGAACTGCGACCTGCCGGTAGATGAGGCGGTTATTGATTATGTGTTCCTGACACACGCGCATGTAGACCATTCGGGACTTCTGCCGCTTTTGTATGCAAGGGGATTTCGCGGACAGATTTTTGCGACGTCACCCACCTGTGATCTGTGCAGTATTATGCTGCGTGACTGCGCGCACATCCAGATGCAGGAGGCGGAGTGGAAAAACCGCAAGGCGAAGAGAAGTGCGCAGAATGATCTGGTCGAGCCGCTTTATTCCATGGAAGATGCGGACGGTGCGATCCGGTGTCTTATTCCATGCGACTATGACAGTGAAGTGACGGTGTGTGACAATATAAAGATCCGCTTTACGGATATCGGGCATTTGCTCGGCTCCTCCAGCATCGAGGTCTGGGCGACGGAAGGGAACGTGACGAAGAAGCTGGTGTTTTCCGGTGATATCGGAAACAGCGATCAGCCTTTGATAAAGGATCCGAAAAACACGGCCGAAGCGGATTATGTGGTGATGGAATCCACTTACGGCGACAGACTGCATTCCGCGGACAAAGTGGACTATGTGGGTGAACTGACGAAGATTTTACAGACGACCTTTGACAGAGGCGGCAATGTGGTGATTCCCTCCTTTGCAGTGGGCAGAACGCAGGAAATGCTCTATTTCCTGCGGCAGATCAAAGCTGACAGGCTGGTGAAAGGCCATGAGAATTTTCCAGTCTATGTGGATAGTCCGCTGGCAGTGGAGGCTACGGGTATTTTTCATAAAAATGAGGTCAGATGCTTTGACGAGGAGGCGATGGCCTTAGTCAGACAGGGCATCAATCCGATTACTTTTCCGGGACTCAGGCTTGCCATTACAAGCGATGAATCGAAGGCAATCAATTTCGAGCATACGCCGAAGGTTATCATATCCGCATCCGGCATGTGCGAGGCGGGCCGTATCAGGCATCATTTGAAGCATAATCTGTGGCGGCCGGAGTGCACGATTCTCTTCGTGGGCTATCAGGCAGCAGGCACCCTCGGCAGAATGCTGGTGGAGGGCGCGAAAGAGGTGAAACTTTTCGGGGAACCGATCGAGATCCGGGCGGATATTACGAAGCTGGTCGGCATGAGCGGTCATGCGGATAAGAACGGGCTTCTGCGGTGGGTGGACGGCTTTGAGAATAAGCCGGATAAGATTTTTGTGGTACACGGTGAGGACAGTGTCTGCAAGCTCTTTACAGAATGTCTGAAAGTGGAACACGGACTGGACGCCTATGCGCCTTACAGCGGCACCAGATACGATCTGATAAGCGGTGAGTTTATCCATGAGGCGGAGCCTGTGGCGATCAGGAAGAAAGTGCGCGGCATTTCCGACGTCTTTGCAAGGCTTTTGGCCAGCGGGCAGCGGCTTATCGCCGTTATACACAAGAACGAGGGCGGCGCAAACAAAGATCTGGCGCGGTTCGCGGATCAGATCAATTCGCTTTGCGACAAGTGGGACAGAACATAAAGTTGCACTAAGGCATCGGAGGACGATGCCCAAGTACAACTATATTATGTTCGGAAGAATGCAAAGAACGCATTCTTCCTGAATGGTTTACATTATGAATCAATGAAATGCCGCAGGTTTGCGAATTAGAGAAAAATGGTTTACATAATATAAAAGGAATGGAGAACGGGGAGTGAGTCTGGCAGATCACATTTTCATAGATATGTGTAAGGATATACTGGAGAACGGAACGAGTACGGAGGGGGAGAAGGTGAGGCCCCACTGGCCGGACGGGGAGATCGCTTACACCGTGAAGAAATTCGGGGTGGTGAACCGTTACGATCTGGCGAAGGAGTTCCCGATTATGACGCTTCGCAGGACGGCGATTAAGAGCGCCACGGACGAAATGCTCTGGATCTGGCAGCAAAAGTCTAACAATATCAACGATTTGCACAGCCATATCTGGGACGAGTGGGCGGATGCGGACGGCAGTATCGGCAAGGCATACGGCTATCAGATGGGCGTGAAGCATCAGTATAAAGAAGGCATGATGGATCAGGTGGACAGGGTGATTTACGATCTGAAAAACAACCCGTTCAGCCGCCGTATTATGACCAATCTGTATGTGCATCAGGATCTGCATGAGATGAATCTGTACCCCTGCGCCTACAGCATGACCTTCAATGTGACACAGAAGAAAGGACATGAGAAGCTGACGCTCAACGCGGTATTAAACCAGCGTTCGCAGGATGTGCTGACGGCGAACAACTGGAATGTAGTGCAGTATGCGGTGCTGGTGCATATGCTGGCGCAGGTGTGCGGCATGGAGGCCGGAGAGCTTGTCCATGTGATCGCGGACGCGCATATTTATGACAGACATATTCCTATTATAGAAGAATTGATTGAGCGGCCTGTTTACGATGCGCCGGTTTTCTGGCTGAATCCGGAAATTACGGACTTTTATCAGTTTACAAGGGACGACGTGAAAGTAGAAAACTACACCACCGGCCCCCAGGTCAAAGACATACCAGTCGCGATCTAATGGTGCAAAAAGAAAAACAAGCGACGCGAAGCGGCATTTGTTTTTCTTGCACCATTAACGAGCAAACGTCCGACGAAGGCGGACAGAAAGCGCGAAGCGCGGGTTTGCGAGTCTAAGACGGCAAAAAGAAAAACAAGCGACGCGAAGCATAACATAGAGCAAGGAGACACAATATATGAACGCAATCGTAGCCGTTGACAACAACTGGGCGATCGGCAGCAAAAACAATCTGCTTGTCAGGATTCCGGCGGATCACAAGAATTTCAGGCAGGAGACGACGGGCAAGGTGGTAGTGCTTGGGAGAAAGACGCTGGAGACGTTTCCGCAGGGGATGCCTCTGCCGAACAGGATAAATATTATCCTGTCCACGAATCCGGATTATAAGGTGAAGGACGCCGTGGTGGTGCATGACAGGGAAGAACTGGACGCGGAGCTGAAAAAGTATAAGACGGAGGATGTGTATATCATCGGCGGAGAGAGCGTTTACCGGCAGATGTTGCCGGAGTGTGATGTGGTGCATGTGACGAAGATCGACCACGAATATGAGGCGGATGCTTATTTTCCGAATCTGGATCAGGACGGGGCGTGGGAGATTACGGCGGAGAGTGAGGAACAGACATATTTTGACCTGCCTTACTACTTCGTAAAATATGAAAGAAAAGATAAGTAGATCAGGCATAACGGGAGTTTATACAGGGTAGATGAAAAGCGGCAGGTATTGATAATTAAGGAAGGGTAGCGGGTATGGGGCAGGAGACAAAAACGACGGCGAAAAAGGGGACGGAACTTTTTCAGGCGAAGGAGGCGCTGCAGCAGAAGAAGGTGGAGCTGGAGACGGCCAAGAACGCGGTGGAGAAGGCGGAGAAAGCCAGAGATATTTTTCTGGCGAATATGTCTCATGAACTGAGGACGCCGATCAATACGATTCTGGGGTTGAACGAGCTGATTCTGAGGGAGAGTCAGGAGGAGGCGGTCAAGGAGTACGCCAGAGATATCAGGCAGGCGGGCAATATTCTGCTTGCGTTAGTCAGCGATATTCTGGACTTCTCCAAGCTGGAGGCGGAAAAGATGGAGCTGACGGAGGGGATCTATGATGTCAGTTCGCTTCTGAATGATCTGATTAACAGCATTTCGGTGCAGCAGCGCCGCAAAAAACTGGACCTTGTTCTGGAGATCGCGCCGGACATTCCTTATAAGCTGTTTGGCGATGAAATACATATCCGGCAGATTATCGGAAATCTTCTGTCCAACGCGATCCGTTATACGGAAAAGGGCAGAGTCACGCTGCATGTGAGCTGGAAGGAACTGCCGAAGGATTCCATGGAAATTTATGTGATTGTGAAAGATACGGGAGTCGGGATCAAGGAGGAAGACATTCCGAAACTTTTCAATGCATTTCAGCGGATGGACTCCGCGACCCGCAGCAAGGACGACCGGACGGGACTCGGGCTTGCCATCACACAGCGGCTGATAGAGATGATGGGCGGTAAACTTGAGGTTCAGAGTATATACGGTCTGGGTTCCGCTTTTTCCTTTAGAATCGTACAGAAGATAGTGGACAGATCGCCGCTTGGCGATTTCGAGAAGCAGTATAAGGACAGTCTGCGCAGCATTGAGGATTACCATGAGAAATTCATTGCCCCCATGGGAAGAATACTGATCGTGGACGACAATGCCATGAATCTGGCGGTGGCGCAGGGACTTTTGAAGGGAACCAGGCTGCAGATTGATGTGGCGTCCAGCGGTGAGGAGTGTCTGGAGCTGATTAAGAGAAAGACATACCATCTGATCTGCATGGATCATATGATGCCGGTGATGGACGGCGTGCAGACGCTCCACGCCATCCGTGAGCTGGAGGGGAACCCTTCCAGAGACATTCCGGTAATCGCCCTGACGGCCAACGCAGTGGCGGGCGCGAGGGAGCTTTATCTGCAAGAGGGATTTCAGGATTATCTGACGAAGCCGATAGACGCGGATAAGTTTGAAAATATGCTGATTGAGTATCTGCCAAGCAATGTGGTTTATCTGACCAACAGCAGGAATATCAGTAACGAGTATGAGCAGACGCAGGAAGAGGGAGACGGGGAGTTCGATATCAGGGAGAGCCAGCTTTATCTGATGGGCTTTAATTTGAGAAACGGGCTCAGATATATGGGCGGCGACAAGGCGCTTTACGGAAAGGTTCTGCGCGATTTCCATTCTATCCTGCAGGAGAAAGAGACAGCCCTCAAGGACTTTTTGCAAAAGGGCGACATGCCCGGCTATACAATTATCGTGCACTCCCTGAAAGGAAACGCCAGAAACGTGGGTGCGGATGATCTGGCGGACGAGGCCTTTGAGCTGGAGAAAATGGCGAAGGCAGGACAGCTTGAGGATGTGACGGTGCGTTCCCCGATTCTGTTTGGCATGATGAATACCATGAGAAACAGCCTGCGGGTATATTTGGAAACAGAGGATGCGGGCGAGAAGGCAGGATCACAGGAGCCGGAGGAGAGCGCGGGGTATATCACGGAGGAAGAGTGGGTCAGGGCGTTACAGGAACTGGCGGCCAGACTGGACGACTTCGACGGGGAAAGTGCGGCGGCCAAGCTGCGGGAGCTGAAACGCTACGAACGGCCTGAGACGGACAAGAAGATGCTCAGACTCTGCGAGAAGGCGATCAAGGATTACGCTTACGACATTGCCCTTGAGGTTGTCAATGCGGTGCTTTGAGAATGCACATGGATTGGGCAGTTCCCAAACTTACTTGACTTTTGAGGACAAAGGTATATTATATAAAAATAAATATAGTAATTGTTCGGCACAGGATTTTGCACACGGAGCAGTTACGAAACGGCTGAGGAAATGACTGAGGGAGAGGAGTTGTGTATTATGGAAAAAAAGAATCTGGATTGGGCGAATATCGGTTTCAGCTATCATGAGACGGACAAGCGGTTCGTGGCAAACTTTAAGAACGGCGCATGGGATGAGGGCGCGCTTGTGGATGAGGCTGACATCGTGATGAACGAGTGCGCAGGCGTTCTGCAGTATGCGCAGACCTGTTTCGAGGGAATGAAGGCTTACACCACCGAGGACGGGCGTATCGTGACTTTCCGCCCCGATCTGAATGCACAGCGCATGGAAGATTCCTGCAAACGTCTGGAGATGCCGGTATTTCCGCAGGAGCGTTTCATACAGGCTGTGACGGATGTGGTGGCAGCGAATGAGGCTTATGTGCCGCCCTACGGATCCGGTGCAACCCTCTATATCAGACCGTATATGTTCGGTATTTCTCCGGTAATCGGTGTGAAGCCTGCGGACGAGTATCAGTTCCGGGTATTTACCACGCCGGTGGGTCCTTACTTCAAGGGCGGTGTGAAGCCCCTTACCATCAAAGTGAGCGATTTTGACCGGGCGGCTCCGCACGGCACGGGACATATCAAGGCCGGACTTAACTATGCCATGAGTCTCCATGCCATTGTGACGGCGCATGGAGAAGGCTATGATGAGAATATGTATCTGGATGCGGGCAGCAGGACTTATGTGGAGGAGACCGGCGGTGCGAACTTCCTTTTCGTGACAAAGGACAATAAAGTAATCACGCCCAAGTCCGACAGTATTTTACCTTCCATTACCAGACGCTCCCTCATGACGGTGGCGAAGGATTATCTGGGACTCGAGGTGGAGGAGCGGCCGATTGCGCTGGAGGAGGTAAAGGACTTCGCGGAGTGCGGTCTGTGCGGCACGGCTGCGGTTATTTCCCCGGTAGGAAAGATCGTGGATCACGGAAAAGAGATTGCTTTTGCCAGCGGCATGAGCGAGATGGGGCCTGTCACAAAGAAGCTTTATGATACGCTGACGGGGATCCAGATGGGCAGAATTGAGGCGCCCGAGGGATGGATTCACGTGATTAAATAGGCGGGAAACATCCGGTAATCATCAGGATAAAAGTCGGAAAGAGATATAGATGGGGAAGGATTAGGTTGGGATGCGGCGGCATACAATTTAATCCTTTTTCAAGTCGTAAATGATACGCGCAAGAGGAGAAGAGAAGAATGACGAATGGAGCAATCAGGGAGAAATATCCATACTTATATGAGACGCACCTGCATACCTCGCTTGGCAGCGCCTGTGCAAAGGGCAGTCCGGAGGAGATGGCGAGGGCGTGTAAGGCTTACGGGTATACGGGAATTTTCGTGACAGAGCACAACTGGAACGGCAATACGGCGATAGACAGAAACCTTCCGTGGGAGGAGTGGGTGGACGCCTTCTGTCAGGGATATGAACGGGCCAGAGCCGAAGGGGAACGGATTGGTCTGGACGTATTCTTTGGCTATGAGTCGGGGTATCAGGGCACGGAGTTTCTGATCTACGGTGTGGACGGCGCATGGCTGAAAAATCATCCGCAGATAGAGGGGGCAGCGGTGGAAGAGCAGTACCGGCTGATTCATGAGGCGGGCGGTCTGGTCATGCACGCACATCCGTTCCGGGAGGCATCCTATATTCCTGAAACGCGGCTTTATCCTGCATGGGTGGATGGCGTGGAGGGCGTCAATGCGGCTCATTCTAATACCAGAAGTATAGAACATTACCATCCGGACTATGATAAGAAGGCGGCAGCCTATGCCCGTGAGCACGGACTTCTCATGAGCGCGGGATCGGATATTCACACGACGGACCTTTGGGGCGGCGGTATGGCTTTTCGCAGGAAGCTGCGCTGCGTGGAAGACTATGTGCAGGCGGTTCTTGGCGGCGAGGATTATGTGCTGACGAACGGAGAAGTGTGGTATGATAAGAGTGGAAGGGTTATTTCTACAGACTGAGATTATGTTATATGCAAAATAATTGCTGTATTAAAAAGAAGATTATAATTATAAAATTAAGTGTGCGGATAATAAAAAATACAGGCAATAAAACAGGAGGACTATGGGCAAAAAGAGATGGCAGATAGCGGCGGCATATATATTGTCTGGAATTATGTTAACCGGAACGGTCAGCGGCTGCGGAGACGGAGAAGGGTTCGGCACAAAGGTGGTGCTCACTACGGGATTTGAAAAAGATGAAATCTTCCGGATTGAGACAAGTACCTGTAAGCTGTCGGAGCTTATGGTGTATCTGACCACGATTCAGAACCGCTATGAGAGCGTGTACGGTCAGGAAATCTGGGGGACGATTGCGGACGGCGTGACGCTGGAGGAGAATGTAAAGAATATTGCGCTGGCGCAGATTGCCCAGATTAAGACCATGAACCTGATGGCGGAAAAGTATGAGGTGGAGCTGGACGAGGAGGAGCGCGCGCGGGCGGAGAACGCGGCGAAAGCATATTATGAGACGCTGGGGGAGCGGGAGATCGAGCTGATGGACGTCAATGAAAAGACCATCAAAGCCCTTTACACAGAGCTTGCCCGGGCGGAGAAGATGTACCAGTACACAATTAAGGACATCAATCCGGAGATCAGCGACGACGAGGCCAGAACGATCACCGTGCAGCATATTCTGATTAAGACTTATGCGCTGGACGGCACGGGGAAGAAAATCGAGTATACGGAAGAGGCGAAGCGGGACGCCTACAGGCGGGCAATTGAGGCGCTGGGGCAGGCGAGAGAGGGCGAGGATTTTGACGCGCTGATCCGCAAGTACAGTGAGGACGATAAGGCGACCTACTCCTTTGGCAAGGGAGAGATGGGGGAGTCCTTCGAGACGGCGGCCTTTAATCTGGGAACAGAGGAAATCAGCGACGTGGTGGAGACGGAGTTTGGCTATCACATTATCAAGTGCATCAACACCTTTGACAGGGAGGAGACGGACGCCAATAAGATCAAGATCGTGGAGCAGAGACGGGAGGAGGCATTCGGGCAGGAGTATGACGCTTATGTGGCCACCCTCACCAGAAATCTGAACGAGGAGCTGTGGGACAGCGTGAATTTTATTCATGACGAGGAAGTGTCGACGCAGAATTTCTTCGAAGTGTATTCGCAGTATTTCGGGGGATAGCGCAGCGCGAAAAGTACTTCTAAAGACGTTCCGCCACGGGAAGGGACACGGCATTTGGCAGTTAGCGCGAAAAAGAGAAAATTTCCGCTTCGGGAGGGGCGGATAAGGGAAGTTTAGAAAAAGTTTATAATTCCCGAAAGCCGCATAAAATCTGAATAAACAGCAAATTACTAGCACTCGTTTTAAATGAGTGCTAATTTTGCCTTGACTTCTATTTTTGAGGGTATTAAACTATTTCACAGGGAAACAACGGTATTTCAGTAAGGGAAGAAAGGAACGTGGTAAAATGGCGGCAAAACATGGTAATTTATCAATCAACAGCGATAATATTTTTCCGATTATCAAGAAGTGGTTGTATTCCGATCACGACATCTTTTTCAGGGAGCTGATCTCTAACGGATGCGATGCGATTACGAAGTTGAAAAAGCTGGATATGATGGGCGAGTACGCGCTGGCGGATGATTATAAGGCGGAAATTCAGGTGATCGTAAATCCGGAAGAAAAGACGCTGAAATTTATTGACAACGGTATCGGCATGACGGCGGACGAGGTGGAGGAGTATATCAACCAGATCGCTTTCTCCGGCGCGACGGACTTTATCGAGAAATATAAGGACAAGGCGAACGAGGATCAGATCATCGGTCATTTCGGTCTGGGCTTCTACTCGGCGTTCATGGTGGCGGACGAGGTGGAGATCGACACCTTGTCCTGGCAGAACGGTGCGCAGGCTGTGCACTGGACCTGTGACGGCGGCACAGAGTTTGATATGGAGGAGGGGACGAAAACACAGATCGGCACGGAGATCACGCTCCACATCAACGAGGACTGTCTGGAATTTTGCAATGAGTATAAGGCGAAGGAAGTCATTAAGAAATACTGTTCCTTTATGCCCACGGAAATCTGGCTTTCCAAGGCAAACACCACGGAGACCCAGATCATTACCGAACAGGAGAAACTGGATACCGATGAGGTAGTGGAGGAGATCAAGAAGGAGAAGGAGGAGGACGAGCAGAAATTAAAGATCAAAAAGCGTCCTGAGCTTCTCAACGAGACGCATCCTCTCTGGGCGAAGCATCCCAACGAGTGTACAAGACAGGAGTATCTGGAGTTTTACCGCAAGGTATTTCAGGATTACAAGGAGCCGCTGTTCTGGATTCACCTGAATATGGATTATCCTTTTAATATGAAGGGTATTCTCTACTTCCCGAAGATCAATATGGAGTACGAGTCCATCGAGGGAACGATCAAACTTTACAACAATCAGGTGTTTATCGCGGACAATATCAAGGAAGTGATTCCCGAGTTTCTGATGCTGCTCAAAGGTGTGATCGACTGTCCCGATCTGCCGCTCAACGTGTCCAGAAGCGCGCTGCAAAACGATGGTTTTGTGAAGAAAATCAGCGAATACATCACAAAGAAGGTGGCGGACAAACTGTCCGGCATGTGCAAAACCGAAAAGGAAGAGTACGAGAAGTACTGGGATGATATCAGTCCCTTCATCAAGTTCGGCTGCTTAAAGGACGACAAGTTCTGCGAGAAAATGACGGACTATATTCTCTTCAAGAATCTGGACGGCGTATATATGACCCTGCCGGAGTGTCTGGAAGTCAACAAGATCGATCCCGACGAAGCTGCCGATGGCGACGGTGAAAAGGCGGATGCCGGTACAGAGTCGGAAGCGGCGGGAAAGGATGCCGACGAAGCCGGTGAGGAGAGCGGCGGACAGGACGAAACCGAAAGTGCAGCCGTGGACGAGAACGGTGAGAAAGTGGAAGCTGAGGTTGTCGACGAGCCGGAGAAGGTTGACGGCGAAGTGCCTGACGAGGACGGAGAGCCTGTCGGGGAAGAGAAGAAGGTCATCTACTATGTGACCGACGAGAAGCAGCAGAGCCAGTATATCAATATGTTTAAGTCCGCAAAGATGGATGCGGTGGTGCTGACGCACAATATCGACCAGCCCTTTGTCTCCCAGCTCGAGGCGAAGAACGAAGGCATTAAGTTCCAGAGAATCGACGCCGACCTGACGGACACCTTTAAGGCGAAGACCTCCAGGAAGGCGGAGAAGGAGATGGAAGAGCAGGCGGAAGAGATCGCCAGGCTGATGAAGAAGGTTCTCAAGAAGGACGCCATCAAGGTGAAGATCGAGAAGTTAAAGAACAAGAAGATTTCTTCCATGATCACGCTCTCCGAGGAGTCCCGCAGGATGCAGGATATGATGAAGATGTACTCCATGCCCGGAATGGATATGGGGATGTTCGGCAAGGAGGGAGAGACGCTGATCTTAAACGCGAGTCATCCGCTTGTGCAGTATGTGCTGGAGCATCAGGACGGAGAGAACGTGAAGATGATCTGCGAGCAGCTTTACGATCTGGCGCTGTTGCAGCAGGCGCCGCTTGAGCCGGAGGCCATGACGAAGTTTGTGGCGAGAAGCAATGAGATTATGATGATGCTGACGAAGTGATACAGAACAACATTATGTAAACTTAAATCGAAAAACTAAGGCGTAATTTTGTATTATGTAAACTAATGTTGGGAGAATGAAAATAGAAAACAGCCGTCCGGGATGTAGAATGATGCCCGGACGGCTGTTTTTGTTTATGGTTACATGAATGGAAGCGGCAAACCGGCTTTCGGCCTGTCCGTTTCCTGTCTGTATTACTGATTCTGCGACTGTTCCTGCGGATGTTGGATAGTGCGGAGGGGTGACAAACAAATACAAATAAGAAAGGGACTTCCTCAATCTTTAAAAGGCTATGACACTATCGATTATAGTCTTTTTTCATGCGGTAATTGCCGTATAAAATGAACTCCTATTCCCACAAGCGGAGAAATACCCAACAATAATATTACGCAATCCAATCTCCCGACAATTAACGTAAGAAAATCATTTATCAGCACGGAAATCAATCAATCCATATCACAGGAGGGCAAAGAGCATGGATAAAAAGCAGGAACAGCAGATTTTAGACTATTACAGTACCACAGACAAATATATCCGTAGCAAGACACACTCTAATGCGCATCAGAGTGTCTTTACCAAAGAAAGCGATAAATACCAGTGGCTTGTGTTGGAGCAGAGAAGCCAGTGCGAAGTCGAGGTAAGGCAGACCGACAGGCATGGAACAATCACAGCGAGGGATAATTACGAACTGACAAAAAATCTCCC
>ERZ808037.103-NODE-103-length-90881-cov-17.655797_pt1 | contig 90881 bp, 86 predicted proteins | sample MGYA00380190_ERZ808037 | MGnify/ENA primary metagenome ERZ808037 (study PRJEB31490, sample SAMN06133399) | mouse gut metagenome | isolation source: J9 | host: mice | place: China: Chengdu | collected 2015-05 ... | reverse complement strand
ATGCGATGTCAAACTTCAGTGCCGACTTTCAGTCGGCAAGCCAGTAGGCGGCCCTTATAGGGCCTGTGCAAACCACCAGTTCAACTGGTGGTTATGATTAATCCCAAAGCTTTTTATAAATAGCGAGCAAATCATTTTTGTTAATTTCTTTTATTGTGTTTGACGGAGAGCCTGATGCCATTGCGTCTTCAGCCATTTTGTCCATAACCTCAAAGAATTCATTTTTGTCAATTCCGTATTTTTCAAGTGATGGTATTTCACAGATTTTGCAAAGCTCAGCACAGGCATCAATAAATTTTTTTGCCGCTGTCATATCATCCTCTTTTTCGGAAGAAGCACCAATTGCTCTTGCCATATCGGCAAATCTGCTGTGTGCTCCGTCGTATACATATTTAAAGCATTCGGTCAAAAGCATTGCATTGCTGATACCGTGAGGAACGTGGAACAGTGCACCGATAGGTCTGCTCATTCCGTGAATGATTGTAACAGATGCGTTGTTGAAGGCAACACCTGCCTCAAGTGCTGCCAAAGACATTTGTGCTCTTGCTTTAATATTATGTCCCTCGTTATAGCATACGGGCAGATATTTAAAAATCTTTTTGATTGCTGAAAGTGCAAATTCATCAGTCAATGGCTGGGCTTTTCTTGATGTGTAAGCTTCTGCAGCGTGACAGAGTGCATCAAGCCCCGTAGCAGCAGTTACACTTTGAGGCGCTGTCAGTGTGAATGCAGGATCATCAATTGCCAAATCGGGCATAAGTACAGCACCTTTTAAAAGCATTTTAATATCCTTTTCCGTGTTGGTGATGATTGTGAACTGTGTTGCCTCTGAGCCTGTTCCGCTTGTAGTCGGTATTGCGACCATAGGCGGTGCAGGTATATTTATGATTTTTCCTAAATAATCGTTGATTGAGCCGCCGTTTGTTACAACGGCACCGATTGCCTTCATTGCATCAATAGGTGAACCGCCGCCAACAGCAATTAAAAAATCACAGTCATTTGATTTAAAGCAGTCAACACCTTTGCTTATGATTAGATCAGTCGGCTCTGAATTCACCTCATCAAAAATAATGTATTTAATACCTAAAGAGCCAAGTATGTCGGTTACCAGTTTAACATTGCCGAGTCTGACCATAAATTGGTCGGTAACAATTAAAGCCTGTTTGCCGAAGGCTGCTATAAATTCTTTTGCATTTTCAAGTGCATTTTCACCATAGATAACCTTTGACGGCATAATGAATTGATTGCCCATTTCCTCTTTACCTCACTGTGACAAAAAATTAACAAATATATTTTAGTCCAAACAGACAAAAAGTCAATAGTAATTTTATACAAAATGAACAAAGCATTCTTATAGAAAACATATATTGTTTTTTATCTTTAAAAGTCTGCAGTGAAAATCCGACATCATATTATATAAAGTATTGATATGTGGTTTGAAAACAATATAAAGCTCATTTGTGAATTTAAAAATATTACCATTAAACCCTTTTTTAAATCGGTATACACCATACATAGGGTCAGCCTTATCCTTATATCCTGAAACACCTCCAAAGTCATAAACATCACATTTTTCATTTATTGCCCATTGAATCATTGTCCATTGAATCAGATATGTCGGCATATAATTCCTGTATTTATCTGTGCTGCCACCGTATAAATACCATACCTTATTTCCGTAAAACACAGACATAGCAGCAGCAATTGGTTCATTCTCGTATTCAGCAATAAAGATTTTGATATGCTCGGGTCCCATAGCGTCAAATATTTTTTCATAGTAAGTGATGTTATGCACATGAAAATTATCACGTTTGGCAGTGTGTTTTAAGATTTTATAGAAAATCGGAATATCACTTTTTTGTGCCTCGCGTATTTTTACATTTTTTCGTATTGCCAAGTTTATATTATACCTTGTTTTCGATTTGAAGGATTTTAATAACTCTTCTTGGCTTTTATCCTTTATATCAAGCCTGTAAACAAACTGGGGCTGAATTGTTTTACTGTTGGTTTTTAATTTATATCCCAAGGATTTCGCCGTTTCTTTAAATTTATTATTACTGTCCAAAATATCCGGATCCATTCTGAAAACAAAGGCATTGTACTTTTTTGCAGTTTTTTTTACCTCTTCAGTCAGTTTTTGCAATGCTTCCTTATTGTCGGAATTACAGATAAATCCCCTTGGTGCATACATCATATATGAATTGAACAGAGGAACTTTCTTCAGCAGCACACTCATAGTGCCGATAATCTTTTCATTGTTTTTGACAACAAGCATTTCGTGCTTCCAGTTTGTTTTCACCCTTGCCCATTCGGGTGACTGTAAATAATGACTTTTATTGTTTGATTGCAAAAATTCGTACAATTCCCTGTTTTTTGCTGTTTCTTCATTTGTTGACATATCTATCTCCTAAACTTTAGTTTAGGTTAGTATACATTTTAAAAGTATAGATTTTTAATATAAACGCAATCAAAACAGCATATTTTATTGTTTTGCGGAGGAAATGGGAAGCTTCGCTGTAAAAATAAAAGCAACAGTGTGACGCTGCTGCCGGAAATTGTAAAAAAAGCCGTTGGATTGTCCAACGGCTTTTGCTGTTTGAAAATATTGATTATAAAAGACCGTCCCAGGTGTCAACCTCTTTAGCCTTCATTTCTTCCTCGTCAAACCAATGCTGTGTTACAGATTTGCTTTCTGTAAAGAAACGGTAAGCATCTTTACCAAGGCAATGTAAATCACCGAAGAAGCTCTGCTTGTGACCGCTGAACGGAATAAATCCAACAGGTACGGGAATGCCGACGTTGATACCAACCTGACCGCCGTCAGTATAGCGTGCAAACTGACGAGCATAGTAACCGCTCTGTGTGTAGATAACTGAGCCGTTTGCGTATGGGCTTGCATTCATAATGGCAAGTCCCTCATCAAAATCCTTGCATCTCTTTACGCAAAGTACCGGACCGAATACCTCATCACTGCCGATTGTCATATCTTCTGTAACATTGTCGAAGATTGTCGGTCCTACAAAGTAACCGTTCTCATAACCCGCAGGAAGCTCCGGGTTTCTGCCGTCAAGAACAATGGTTGCACCCTCATCAATGCCCTTCTGAATATCGGCAAGCACTTCCTTATAGTGCTTTTCGTATGTGATAGGACCAAGGCGTGTTGACTTGTCCCAGGAAGGACCGCAGTTGATATTCTGTGCCTGTGCCTTAAGCTCAGCAACAAACTTATCTGCAATTGATTCCTGAACAACTACGCAGGAGAGTGCCATACATCTCTGTCCTGCACAGCCGAATGCAGAGTTGATAACACCGGCAACTGTTCTTTCAAGTGCACAGTCCTCAAGAATAAGTGCGTGGTTTTTAGCCTGGCAGAGTGCCTGACATCTCTTACCGTTAGCAGCAGCCTTTTCATAAATCTTTAAGCCTACAGGAGTTGAGCCTACAAACGTGATACCCTTAACATCCGGATGCTCAAGGATTGTGTTGATTTCATTTCTTGAGCAGGTGACAATGTTGATAACACCGTCAGGAATACCTGCCTCCTTGTAAAGCTCGCCGATTCTCATAGCTGTTCTCGGAGTAAGTGAAGCTGCCTTTAATACCATTGTGTTACCGCAGGCAACACACACCGGTGCCATCCAGCCGAATGGAATCATAGCAGGGAAGTTAACAGGAACGATACCGGCAAATACACCCATTGGCTCACGGTATTTAACTGTGTCAAAGCCTGTTGATGCATCCATAAGGCTTTCACCCATCATAAGTGACGGAGCCTGAATTGCAAGCTCAGTGCCCTCCTGTGCCTTACCTACGTCGCCCTGAGCCTCACCCCAGGTTTTTCCGTTTTCTTCACAAACCAGCATAGTGAGCTCATCCATATGCTCAATAAGGAGCTCTCTTACCTTGTAAAGAATCTGTGCTCTTTTTCTTGCCGGAGTTGCTCTCCATGCAGGATAAGCTGCCTTTGCAGCCTCAATAGCCTCTAACACCTCGTCATTTGTACAGCAAGGTGCCTGACCTGTAATTTCGCCTGTTGACGGATTGTGAAGGTCGTACCAAACCTCTGTCTGTGAGTCTTTGAACTCACCATTTACAAAATACTTTAATTTTTCCATAAAAATTACCCCTAAGTAAAATTTTGCTTTTATATTTTACCATTATATTATTGTAAATTCAATAGATAATGGGCATATTCACTAATTTTTAACTATTACATAGAATGAGATTAACGGGGTGATAGTATGACACTTTCCCAAATGAAAGTAAATGAGTCAGGATATATTATAAGCATTGACAACGGCTCGAATTTTGAGCGCAGGTTTTCAGATATGGGATTTATAACAGGACAAAAAATAAGCTGCACAAATATCGGTTTGTTCGGCTCGCCTATAGCCTATCAGATACGCGGCAGCAAGGTTGCACTGAGAAAAAGAGATGCTGACAGAATAGGAGTGGTTTTGTGATAAAAAATAAAAAGGTTTTACTTATGGGTAATCCCAATGTAGGCAAAAGCACGGTGTTCAATGAAATCACAGGCTCTCACCAGCATACGGGCAACTGGACAGGAAAAACAGTTGATTCCTGCAGCGGCAAATTCAAATACAAGTATAATGATTATGAGCTTGTGGATTTGCCGGGTACATACAGTCTTCTTGCCTCCAGTGAGGAGGAAAGAGTAGCAAGGGATTATCTTTGTTTCAATGACTATGATTGTGTTGTTTGTGTGGTAGATGCTACTAATTTAGAGAGAAATCTTAATTTGGTATTACAGATACTGGAGCTGACAAGCAAGGTCGTTTTGCTGCTTAATCTTTGCGATGAGGCTAAAAAGAAAAAGATTGAAATTGATACTGAATTACTGTCAAAGCTGCTTGGTATCCCTGTGGTAAGGGCAACAGCACGAAGCGGTAAGGGAATTAATGAACTGCTGGAAATAGTGTATCAGATTTCAAATGAAACTATGCTCAATGAAAATACTACACTGTTTTATAATAATTCAATAGAAAGTGCCGTAAAGCAGGTCAGCAGAGTATTAAAGGGGCAGATTGATACTGAAAGAAATCTGAGATTTTTCTCATTAAGGCTTATTGAAAACGATGAAAGCTTTAATACCTCCTTCAAAGCAAATTTCGGTGAGGATATTCTTTTAAAGGGCAGCTTAAGAGCAAGTATTAAATCTGCACAAAACAAATTAAAACAGTTTGGGGTTAATGTTTCACAAACGGTTACATCGGCTATATTTGATAAATCTGAGGATATTTCAAAAGCTGTGTCGAAAAAGCTTCCGTCAAAAAAGGATGCCTTTGAGCATAAGCTTGATAATCTTCTGCTCGGTAAATATACTTCAATACCAATAATGCTTCTGCTTTTCGGTGCTGTACTGTGGATAACCATTGCAGGCTCAAATTATCCGTCAGATTGGCTGAGGGGTGTGTTTGATCATTTTCAGGTGTGGCTTGCCGATTGGCTGGTCAGCATTAATGCACCTGATATTTTTATCAGCCTTTTTGTTAACGGAATACTTCGTGTGCTGCTGTGGGTAGTCGCGGTTATGCTGCCGCCAATGGCAATTTTCTTTCCGCTGTTTGCACTTCTTGAGGATTTTGGTGTTCTGCCGAGGATTGCATTTAACCTTGACGGTGCCTTTGAAAGCTGCGGTGCCTGCGGCAAGCAAGCACTGACTACCTGTATGGGTTATGGCTGCAATGCTGTCGGTGTAACAGGGGCAAGAATAATCGACAGCCCTCGTGAACGTCTTGTGGCGATTATCACAAACTCTCTGACCCCCTGCAACGGCAGATTTCCTCCACCAACACTATGGCAACTACCATGGCTGAAAACAATAAAAACTTCGTCAAAGTGACTATAAATCCAACAGTTCATTTGTACAATCCGACCAAAATCAAAAATTTCAGAAAACAGCATATTTTAACGAGAGTTGAACTCTCACAATTAACAAGTATCTCAATAAATGCCCTCCAACTCTGGGAACTCGGACAAGCCAAACCGTATTATAAATATTGGAGAAAGCTATTGTTGTTTATGAGAGAGTTTGAAAATGATAGTTTTTGAAAAAGTGTAGTAGTGAGAATATAATTATTGAAAAGTGTATTTTTTCAATAATAAAATCCATTGAAAAGTGTTAAATTAGATGTTAGGCAAATAAAAATGCAGTACATTCGTTTTGAATGTACTGCATTTTTGCTTTAAAAATATACACTTTTGAAAAATGACTTGAATTTTCAATTTTTTCAAGTTACTATTCAACAAATCTTACACTTATATATAGAGGTGTATACATTTTTGTTGATTTATAATGAAATACAAAGAAAAAAGAAGAATAATTTTTCGTCAATGATACACATTAATGAAATTATCTTGTTTATTATAATATAATTAGTCAGTTTTTGTCAATATTTAAATATGTATGAGGTGCATCAAATGAAAACATTAAGTATTTTGAAAACATCAAAAAAGATTATTAATCTAAATTTAATATCAAAGAAATGGCTTGAAGTAAATAGGTACTCATTTAAACAGAGTACCTATTGTTCTTATGAGTATATAATCAACAAATATGTTTTGAGAAATGAGATATCAGAAATTGCTATCAATGAATTAGACAGAATCGATTTTGTTGTATTTTCAAATTCTTTATTATCTAATGGATTGTCTAAAAAAATGATAAATGATATTTTGATTATTATAAATCAACTGATGAAATATTCTGCGAATGAATATGATACTAAATATTTTTCTTTGCCTTATGTAAAAGAAACAAAAAAAGAGATGAGAGTGTTATCAAAATCTGAACAACAGATATTAGAACAGTATTTGAAAACAAATATTGATATCTTCAAATTAGGGACTTTGTTTTCGTTATATACGGGTATTCGTATTGGTGAGTTATGTGCTTTAAAATGGGAAGATATCAGCAATGGAACTGTTACTATAAATAAAACGATGTATAGATTAAGAGATAATAAAGGAAATAGCCAAATCGTTATCAATCCGCCTAAAACCAATAGTTCTAACAGAACTATACCTATTCCTGACTTTTTAATGATATTAATTGAGAAATACAGATTAAATGACGAGAGTTATTTTTTATCAGATAATAAAAAAAATTTAATAGAGCCACGATTAATGCAAATTCATTTTAAGAAGATATCGGAAGAATGTGGTTTAGAAAATGTTACATTCCACACTTTAAGACATACCTTTGCTACACGGTGTGTAGAATGTGATTTTGATATAAAAACATTAAGTGAAATATTAGGGCATTCAGATGTAAAAACAACTCTCAATAAATATGTTCACTCATCTATGGAACTTAAGCAGAAAAACATGAATAAACTATCTGCGATAGCAATATAAAATTTCATTAATGTGTATCATTGACGAAAAAATAATCAATTTTACATTGATTTTCTGCAGCTAGGTATACTCACATTATCAAATTGATATGTGGAGGTATCTAATATGGTTTCGAAGATTGATTATTTTGAGTTGGGAAAAATAATTAGACTTGCTCGTAGCATGAAGAAATTAACTCAAGAACAATTAGCAGAAATTACTAATATGTCTACAACACACATTAGTAACATAGAAAATGGTAAAACCAAAGTTAGTCTGTCTGCAATTTTTAGTATATCCAATGCATTAGGATATACCATAGAAGAATTGATAACTGGTGACATAAATCAAGATAGAGAAGAAACTGTACAGAATTTAGAAAGTATGATTTCATCTTGTACTTACTATGAAAGAAAAGTGATATTTGATACAGTTAATGCATTAAAAATTTCTATGATAAAAAATCGAAAAATACATTAACTACACTTTAAATTATAAATTCAAGTTTATGGAACAGCTTAGGAAAAAATATTAATATATAAAAATAACCTAATTATTGTTTCGGCAAAAACAAATGATTAACTTTTGGAAGTAACATTTATGTACATAATTGATTTTATTAAAAATCTGGTTAAGAAAAATAATATTGGAATAATGATTTGGCTGGTTCTTAATACTGTTTTAATGACAGTAGTATTGGGCGTTTGTTTTGCAAATGCATTTCCACCGGAAGTTCCGGAATTTGTTTCATATTTTATCGGAGCAGTAGTTTATCTTATAACGGTAGTTATTGCTTTATCTCCTGTTGGTGAATTTATTTTAAGACTTCAAACAGGCTGCAGAAAGATTAAGCGTCAAGATTATTTAGACCGTTTGACTCCTATATTTAATGAAGTTTATTCTAAAGCAAAACAGACAAATCCAGAATTACCCAACAATATTCAGTTCTATATGTCAAATGATGGTGAGCCTAATGCTTTTGCAACAGGACGAAGAACGGTTTGTCTAACAGAAGGAATGATGAAATATTCTGATGAAGAAATTAAAGCTGTGCTTGGTCATGAGTTTGGACATTTAGCACATAAAGATACAGATGCAATTCTTGTTGTAAGTGTTGGCAATTTAATTGTTTCAGCAATTTTTGTAATTTGGCGTGTTTTCTTTAATGTATTTGCAAGAATAATGAACATATGTATTGGAATTGCAAGTGATTGTTTCGGAGCTGCTTTTGCCGGAATAATTACAAGAGTATTTGTTGATTGGATTCTTGTGTTAGTAATGAAATTGTGGACTAAGCTTGGTGCATTACTCTGCTTACATGCATCAAGAAAGAATGAGCACAAAGCTGATGAGTATTCATTCAATATGGGATATGGAAATACATTATGTGCATTTCTTGATCACTTAGATCCAAGTAGTTCATCAACCAATGGTTTGTGGGCAACTTTAAATTCTTCTCATCCTGCTACACATGACAGAATTGCACATCTTCAAGAACTTGGATGCAACTATAGGAAGTATTGATTATGAGTTTTTTCACAAAACACCGAACGGGGATAATTTCTTCGATTGTTCAATTGTTATTAATAGCAATATTATTCCCACTAATTTTACAAATTTTAGCAGCAATTATACCAATATCAAAAGCTGAAGGAAACTCTTTTGTGTTTTCGCTTCTTGATTCAATTCCGTTATTTGACACTTGGGTTTCATTGTTGAAAGATTATTTTACGGCTGTCCCTCTAAATGGAAATGGAACCCCATTAGATGTTTTACTATATGATAGTGAATACATTAATAGTGTTTTTAGTATTACAAAAATATTATTTGACTCATTACTTCTAACATTTTGTGTGCAGGGAGCAAATAGAGTGCAAGATCTAACATCAATGACTGGTCCTCATATTGTTTCGACTTTTACGAGTGTATTTGTTGCAATAATCTTAAAAATACTGATTAGTTTAATTGATGAAAATCTTTTGGGACAACTTACTTACTATATTGGCTTAATTGCAATTATTTTAATTGGAATTTTTATTATGATAAAGTCAGTTTCAAGTAAAAGATTTATAGGATTCATTAATGTAAGCAGTGCTTTTATAAGTGCTATTTCTGCAATTATTACAACATGTTATATAACTATTATAATTATGGCGGTAAATGGATATGCAGGAGATATGAAAACTAGAATATCATTATGTTTTACAGTTACTGTAATTGAATTAATAAATGTTATATGCTCTGCTCTTATTTCTTCATTCTTTGATGATAAAAAAGCAGTGTTTATAAAAAAATAAAATTGAGGTGTTTTATGAAAAAAGTATTTGCATTGTTTTTATCAGTTTTTTTATTGTTTATGACAATACCAATATCCGCTGTTGCAGCAGATGAAAGTCAAAACATAAACAAATATAATGTTGTTTTTGTTATTGATGCGAGTACATCAATGAAATATTCGGATGAAAAAAACAATAGATTTGAAGCAACAGATTTGTTTTTGGGAATGCTTGCCAATGAAGGTAATTATGTTGGTACAGTGACTTTTAATAGCAATATTTCTTCTACGGATATTTCTCAAGTTAGCGGAAATGAAAGTAAGAAAGCAATTTCAAAAGCCATTAGAGGCACTTCCTTAGATGCGGATACCAATATAGGAGAAGCATTATTAAAGGCAACTTCTTTAATTCAGGAAAATGGCAATAAAAATCTCAGGTCTATAATTATCCTTTTGAGTGATGGTAATACTGATTTTGATGATCCTAAACAGGTGCAAGAGTCTAAAAAGCAAAAGGAAACAGCACTTGAAACAGCCAGAGATAATGGTTATTCCGTTTATGCTGTAAGTCTTAATAATGATGGTAAAGCTGATGCGAAAGAATTAAAAAGCATTGCAAATGCTACCGAAAATGGCATGTTTGAGGAAGTAAATAATTCCGCTGATTTAAAAGATGTATTTGATAAATTTTATACCGAAATTTATGGCACACAGAGTACAAAACTTGTTGATGATACGATTGGAAAAAACGGTACAACATCAAAATCATTTCAAATTTCTGATGTTGGTGTCGAGGAAGTTAATGTTGCTATTTTTGGCGATATTTCCGAATGCTATTTGAAAAGACCTGATGGCAGTCAAGTTAGTAATTCAGATATGAAAGAAATTACTTTTTCAGCTAATACTTTTAGAATATTGAAATTAGTTAATCCACAAGCTGGAAAATGGGAATTAACTGTTACTGGAAAACCAGGGGCCAATATTACCGTTGTAAAGACATATAATGTTAATCTTAGTGTTAAAACGAGTGTTGACACAGATTCTGATGATTATAAGGTCAATACACCTATAAAAATTTTGGCTAAATTATATGAAAATAGTACTGAGGTTGCAGATAGGACCAAGTATGAAAAGTTTAACGCAATAATGAAAGTTACTGATTATGACGGTAATGTAATTAGTGAAATACCATCAGAAAGCGTAACAGAAAATGGTTATGAGTTTTCTTTTACTCCAACTGCAATGAATACATATTATGCAGATATTACAGTAGAAAGTGATGAGGTGTTTTCAAGTGCAGAGCAACTTTCCTTTAATATTGGCAATACAACACCTAAAGCAACAACAGATTTATTAAAGAAACACGTGAATATTTGGCCATTTTTGATTAAAACAGATTCAACAGTAGATTTATCACAAGTTGCTAAGGATAACGAGGATGGTGAATTACAGTATAAGGTTATTTCATCGACATGGGATGAAGAAGATTACTCTTTAGATGGTAGTAATTTAACAATTGATTCGTTCAAAGATGTAACAAAAGGTTCATTTGAAGTTCAAGCATTTGATTCTCAGGGTGCATTTTGCACATTTAACGTTAAGATTACATCAACAAATATTGGTGTGCTTGCAATGATACTTATGATTGTTGGAATTATTATTGCGATAGCGATAATTGCAATCTTAGGTTGGATATTTTCTAATAAAGCGTTTATGGGTGAAGTAACCGCAACTAACTTGCAGACCTACCAATCAAATAATCCGATAAAAAGTCGAGGAAAATTAAAGTTGTCAGCATTTCAACTTGGTGATACCGGTTTTGATAAAAATGCATATTTTCAAGCAACCGGAAAAGATTATGTGTATTTTATTTCAAAGAAACCAGTATCAACTGACTCTTCATTGAACAAGTCAAAGAAGATAAAAATAGAAAACAATTATTCTACAAGAATCTATTCTGATGATAACAAAACAAGAGGAATAGAAGTAAGATTCATAAGTTATAAAAACAATCCAATGTTTTAAACAATAAGGGGGATTCTATTATGTACAACAAACTATTAATTTCTGCTGGTGGAGGAATTATTTCAAGAAATCAGCAATCAGAACAAGCTGAGGCTGCTACTATAGCAATCGGTTTAGGTGGAACCGGTATTAGCTGTTTGCGTGAATTAAAAAAAGAAGTTTACAACAAACTTAAACCAGATGCTGACAATTCTGATATTCCTAATTATAAGCATATAAAGTTTCTTGCACTGGACACAGATGCAGGGAGCTTAGGTGATACTGGTTCAATTGACACTATTGACAGTAATACAGAGTTTTTTAATATAAGTTGTCCGGACATAACCGGTTTATTGGAACGCATAACAACATTGAAAAATGAACCACATCTTAAATGGTTGAAAACTGCTGACTCCAAAAGTGGTCAGCAGGGATTAAGTATATTAAATGCAAGTGCTGGTGCAGGTGGTGTTAGACAGATTGGCAGATTGCTACTTTTGCAGTCAAGTAAAGCTTTTACTCAGAAGTTAGAACAGTTAATCAATTCAGCTCGTTCAGGATTACCGGGTAACGCACCATTAAATATCCACATATTTACCGGATTAGGTGGCGGAACAGGTGCTGGAACATTTATGGATGTTTGTTATCTTGTTCAATATGTGCTAAAAAAAGCAGGTCTTTATGGTCAAGCGCAGACATGTGGTTTCTTTTTCTTGCCGGATGTAAATGTTTCAAAAGCACCATCTACCGAGGTTAAAGAGTATGTAAAAATCAATGGTTTTGCGGCCATGAAAGAACTTGATTATGCAATGAACTTTGCCACAAATGGCGGAGAGTGGAATCAAATGTATGATGGATTTACCATTGTTTCATCAGATGCTCCAGTAAAGTTAGCTCATCTTGTTACTGCTACTGCTGCGGATGGGGCTATAAGGGACAATGGTTATGATTATGCTATGCGCGTAGCTGTAGATTACATACTTGAATTCATGACAAAACCATACATACCAAAAGGGAAAAATGCAACAGATGGTATATTTACCATTGAATCACATATTGCGAATATTAAAAGATGTACGGAAATGGTGCCTAAGAAATATGGTGCATGCTATGACTATTGTGTACTCGGAGCATCAAACACCTATCTTCCATACAAGGAAATTACTACATATCTTGCTTCAAAGATATTTGAGAGTTTTAACTATTTAAATAAGAGTATTCCTAATGAGAATGATTTGGATTTATTTATTCATTCAAATGGTTTGAAATATGAGGATATTTCAAGAGAACTTAATGCACAATTGCCTACGGTACCAAACTATGCTGTGGATCCAAAAACATTGTTTGAACAATGTGAAGGTATTACCTCAGACACTATTCCTCAAGTTCTTACACAGATGAGAGATTCTATACCTAAAATCTCTGGAGTGCTTGAAACAAATAAGAAAAACTTAACTAATGGTGCTGAAAATACTTTAGTTGAAAACGCAAAAAATATTTCGTCACTAATTTCAAGAGTTAAAAAGTCACTTATTCAAATAACAGCAGATCCGGCAAAAGGTCCTTACTACGCAGCAGCGTTTCTTCATTCAAATGCCACAAAGGACTTACAGAATAAGATTGATGGCTATATAACAACTAATGATGAAGCGTTAGCTTATGCAAGAGCCGATTTGGGCCTGAGAGATCAGTCAATGGCAAATACATTGAGAGAATTCCAAAATCATAGAAGAGCCCACAAAAAAGAAGCTAATGCATATGTTGCAGCTGTGCATGGTTATTTCCTTCAAGTTGCAAAAATAGATAATCTTATAGCATTAGGGTATCTTCTCAAAAAATTCAAAAAGCAGCTTGAATCTCTGTATAATGATTATTTTAAGATTTTCACAACAGTTTTGGATAATCTTATTGCTACATTTAATGCAAATCTCACGGCACTGGCTGAGCCGATTGAAACAATAGAATCTTATTCTAAACCTTTGATGACAATTCTTGATTTAAAGGAATCTCTCGATACATCTGTGGCTCAAATGCGAATCCCGGATATTGTTAATCACTTCATTGATGCATTTGTTAATGATGAGAAGGTTTGGATTGCACAGGATGAAAATAAGATTAGTGTAGCGGTGACAAAATTCTTCCTTTCTGAACTTGATGAGTTTACTAATAAAACTATAATTGACTATCTTCAGATTAAATTCAAAACTACTGATCCTAATCTTCTTAGAAAGAATATTTATAATGGAATTATGATTCCGGCTCATAATGCAGCAAGCCCACTATTCTGGTCAGATGCAAGTAAGTATCAGATTTCAGATGCAAGTAAAATAGGGTATTGTTCTGTTCCTGAGATTTCTCCTGAAATTCAAGGTGCATCAGAGGATCTTCATGCACTTGACGATAAGATAACAAAGAGAGTTGTTGAAAGTACTGATAGAATATCAATTTTTGAATTTTTATGCGGTGTTCCAATGTTTGGTTATAAGGGTGTTGCTAATTATTATTGTGACTACAAATCTAAAAATATGACCGGTGCACACATTTATGAAAAGACAGTAGAAGATGAAAGGGATTTTAGAACGCTCCCTAATATTGCTCCGTTTAGTTCAATAGTTGCCGAACGCACAGAAACGCAACTATCAGACTCTGCTGAATTTGATTTTGCAAAAGAGAATAATATAATTGCAACAAATGATGTTGGAGATTGCTTTGTAAATATTTTTGACATCAATATTGTTAATGATTTAACTGAAAAAATTAACAAAGTAATTGCAATGAAGAATCCAGTTGTGTCAAATAATCTCTTACAAGAATTACCAGATAAACTTGTTGTATCAGATAAAAGGGCTATTGTAAATAATGGTGATGCTTCGTATAAGGAAACCGTTGTTAAAGATAATGTGCTTGCCTCTCCGATTATAATGGCTGTTATTAGAACTCAATGTGAAATATTAAGAAATTATTGTGACGCTAAAAAGAAATTAGAAAATTCTACTGTTGATCCAGATAAAGAGGATATTCAATCCTTTGTAGAAGCAATGTGTGCTGGAGTAATAAAGAGAGATGCACAAAACATCTTCATGTATACATTTGAAAAGGTGACTTTTGGACTTGTTGAAAATATTGAATTAACCAATATTACGACTCAGCCGTATGGAAAACTTATGCCTTTGTATAGTGCTTTTGTACAATTTAAAGCACTTGACGATGCGACAAGAGAAGCTGTAAGTACATCGGTACAGACGAAAATGACTACTGATTATAATGCATATATGCAGAATACAGCAGTAGCCAAAGAACTTATTTCAACAGAATCACAAAAGATAATGAATGTTGCGAGAGTTAATTTTGAACTTGAAGCAGAAGAAATAATCAGCATTATTCAGCGCATTAATGAACAGTTATCAGTAATGTAAGGAGGATTATAGATGAATATAAATAGTAATGGGCATGTGGACACTATTATTAACAAATGCACAAGTTCTTTAGAGAATAATACCTATAACATGAATGTTGTAGGTAATAGGATGCATTATCCCATGTTAATAAACATAAATGGCAAAAACGCAAGCATGGCAAAACAAATTTATGGCAGAGCATTCAAAAGAATGTGGCCACAAACACATGATAATATTATATTCATCCAAAACGATTTAGAGTCAGTTGACTCATTTACTGATATGCAAACCGGTTCTGCAATTTCTGTAGAAGAATTGCAGAACGGTTTAGATCTGATTAAACGAAAACATGGCGTATTTGGTGATTATTTAAAGTTGTGTGTGTACAATATAATTGATACAATAACTCTCAATTCGCTTGAACAGTTTATTTATCAATACAATCTTATTAATGCTTTAAAAAATATCGCATCAATGTCTACGCAATCTCTTTTGTTGGTTCTTCTTGACGATTCTACAGCAAAGAAAGAATTATCTACTTCAATTAGGAACTTTTTGTCAACTGGAAAATTATATGATGGAAATGTTGTTATCGCCAATAAAACTATTACAGGTGAAATGTATAATGTTGAAGAAATAATCAGAATTTCTGCAAGTGTTGTCGTTCTCTCAAATAATGATGCAGTATCGAGTGACGATGATGCCGATTATTTTGAAAGAGTTAATACAATATATGATGGTGGCATTTCAACAGTTGCACATTCTTTACTTATGAGACCAAATCGAAAAATAGCAATCCAAATTTTGGATTATTTGGTGACTGCATCTCAGAATATCTTGATTGATAAAAATGCATCATATTCGATTGATGAGTGGAGGAAAGCTTTAGGATTAACCCATGGAACAATATCTTATTTTGAACAGAAATTAAATACACTGGATATTAGTTTTAATGCAGAAGAGCTACAATATATACCTTATAAAAATATACCGATTGAAAACTTTGATTTTAACAATATTACATATTCTTATTTTGCTAAGTTTATTTATGACGAAACATTCAATCAGTATATTCAAAAGCAATGTATTGAACGGTTAATAAGCAGCAATATTATTGATGATTTATTATCACAATTTGAAGATGAACTTAGGCATTCAATAACTCCTGTAAATTGTGCATCATTAAGCAAAGATATGATGGATAGCTTGATGAACGAGCTAATAGATAAAAGTCCTAGTACTGAAATGACAGTTGTCGATTATTATATGGCTAAGGCTAGATCATTAATACGTCAAAATTATCTTTACCCAAGAGTTAGAGAAATATTAGAAAGACTATCAGAGAATTCAGAAAAAACGATTTATGAATTTACTCAAATAAAAAATGAATTTATATCTAAAATTCCACTTGAGGGATATGAAGAATTAGGAACTTTTTATAGTACTATTGCAGAGAATTATATAAATAGTCCTAAAGGAACAGAACAAATTAGACATGTTATTACTCCAGGCAATACAAAAGAGGACTTTGTAAGAGAGTTGATTGTAGCATTTGATAATGTGCTGAAAATAAATGAAGATAAATTTACTCTTACATTTATAGATGAATGGGTTCAAAGATTAAATTTGGCCGGCGAAGTGATATTCAAGAAGATATTGAGTACATTCAATGATGATTTTGAAAAAAGATTATTCCTTTTTGGCAACTATCCAAGGCGGAATAAATTAGATACATATTTGTTCCATACATTGGACAATAGGATGCAACCTACTGATTTATTTAATCATTTGAGAAATGCTTTTAAAAATATCGAACATGTTCAGTTTATCAATTCCGGATATGATGATTTGGTAGAATCGATTAGATTTATTGATTGTAGTGGTTCTAAGATAGTGTTGTAAAAAGGGGATAAATGATGGTTATAGCTGTTGAGGATGCATTGCATTATGTTGAGGATTTAAAAAAAGAAGGCTCTTCTGGTAATTATAGAATTAATTGGAGCCAAAAAGGCTTTACTGATAATGGTTTTATTGTTATTAGTGGGCAAAACAAACAAGATGTGTTAATTAAAAGTAATGAATTATTACAAAAAAAATTAGAACATATTAACTGTACTCTTTTGAAAAATCGTGTCGTAAACTCTGACGAAATTACTTTTTACTATTTGACATTCGCTGATTTAAAGAGAAATGGCGGACTAAATATAAAAGAAAAACCTGGGTGCTATGCAGTTTATGGTTGTGTTGTAGAGAATGACAATATTTCTACGGTATATTATAGTGATGTTAATGAAAAATTTGTAAACATTTCAGTGGAAATTGAGATCATTCAAGAAGATTACTATATCGAAACAAAAAAATTTTTAGGGCTTTTCAGTAAAAATAATCATATATACAGCGGTTATAAAAAAATAACTATAGAACGAGGCATCAAAGGAATGATCCCTAACTCGGTAAAATATCATACACCGGATAATCAAGCGATATCTGTCCCACAGGAAGTTTTAGAACATGGCGGAATATTTTTTGTTCGTAGTGAGCAAAATGAACAAATTCGATTTATAGCTAGCAATTATGGAGTAAATATTAAATAGTAGGTTGACAATGAATAATTATGTAGGTACATATATTGAAGGGCGATATTATATTCAAGAAATAATTGGTGTTGGTGAAAATTCAGTTGTATACAAGGCATATGATAATTCTGAAGATCAAATTGTAGCAGTTAAAGTTTTTAGAGATGGATATATTGTTGGATTTTTGGAAGATGAAATGAAAAAACATTCGCCTGTAATTTTATCGTTTGATCATCCAAATATTGTTGGAATATATAATATATCCTTAAGTAGTGCGTTAAGTTATATTGTAATGGAATATGTGGATAGTATTACACTTAAAGAATATATTCAAAAATATGGGAATATTCCATATAACGATTCTGTTTTTATCTTACTTCAGATACTTAAGGCTATGCAATATGCTCACGAACATGGAATTGTCCATGGTGCATTAAAAGCAAATAACATTGTGCTTACTGCTGATGGCACAGTTAAAGTTACAGATTTTGTTTGTGGTTGTGGAAGTGTTCCGAAATCATTAGTTGGCTATATGGCACCTGAAATAATTAAATATGAAGATATAGATTGGTTAACGGATATTTATTCAATTGGTATTGTTTTCTATGAAATGCTTACGGGCGAGTTACCTTTTATAGCAGAAACAATCAACAAAGTTCTAACGCCTATAAATGAGCGACCGGCATCTCCAAAAGAATTATTCAGTGATATTCCAAGAGCATTAGAAAAAATTTGCCTAAAAGCAATTTCTAAGAAACAAGATAACAGATATCAATCTTGTTTAAGAATGATTGATGATTTAGAGAATTTTGTAGATGAAACAGCAAATAGCAAAAAGGAAATAAAAAACAAAGCCATTAATAAAAGTTTTTGCTCAAAATGTTTTGAAGAGCTTACCAAAGGTAAGAAATGTGAGAACTGTGGTTATGATAATGATACTCAAGTAGATTCAATTTATATTGAACCACAGACAATTATTCTAAACGACAGATATGTCGTTGGTGCAGTGCTTGAACACGAAAGTGATGCTGTAACATATTCAGGCTATGATCTTCAGCTTGATAAAATCATCACTATTCGGGAACTTTTACCAAAGGGGATTGCCAATAGGCTTGAGGGTAATATTGATGTCCATGTTAGAGAGCGTTACAGAAGCAGTTTTGATAAACTAAAGACCTCATTTATCAATCTTTGGCAGACTATTATGAAAATCAGTGTGTTTTCTGCAGTTATACCCGCTTATGATGTTTTTGAGCGTAATGGAACTGTTTATGCAATTAGTGAGTATATTGAATCAATTTCGCTTAGAGAATATCTGCTTAGGGGTGATAACGGCATTATATCATGGGATAATGCAAAGATTATGTTTATGTCTGTAATTACAACGCTTGAAGCTCTTCACAATAATGGCATTGTTCATGGTCGAATATCACCTGATAGTCTTGTTATTTGCCATGATGGTAAAATGAGACTAAAGTGTTTTTATATATGTAAGGCTACAGAGATAGAGTTTGATAAAAACGTTGGTTATACTGCCATTGAGCAATATGAAAATGATCTTGAGATGTGTCCTGCAACTGATATTTATGCTTTTTCAGCATGTATTTACAGGGCATTGGTAGGTTGTAATCCTCCTGATGCAGAACAAAGAGTGATTAATGATAAATTGATGATTCCTAATACTATCGCTGAGAAAATCCCTACTTGTGTTATAAAGGCACTAGGCGGTGGTATGAAAATTTATCCTCAGGATAGAATACAGTCGTTTAAGATGTTCAGAGAACAATTATTAAATGATGAAAGAACGATAATAGGAAATTCCAAATTAAATGATGATAAATTAAGTAAGTTTTTTAAAAGAAAAATAGATAAACAAAGCAGTGCAGCTAATGTTTATTCGGATAAAATAAAATACATAAGAGAAAAGGAAGAAATAAAAAATATGGCAATTGATGAAAATTTATATACCGGAATCAATAGAAATAAATATAAAATTGTATGTCCTTACTGTTTTCATAAATTTGATCATGCATCTGTTGAATTTAGATCCGCTAAGTGCTTTGAAAATGATGAGGAAATCGCAAAAGAAATTGGTAAGACTAAAACTGAAATTGAAATGGATGGAGATACTGCATCATTAGAACGCTACAGGCAATACGAGTTGTTGAGTAAAGGTATGGACGAGCAATACAGAAAGTTTTGGGAACCTTTTGGTGGAACAACTGAGCCTGTGTCAAAAAGAAGAAATCTCAACGCAGCAAAACCATGGGAGTTGCCTATAATAAATCATTCTATGATTAAAAAATTAAATACGGATGCCAATGGATTTGTTGTTAGTTGTGTTGATAAGATTACCAATTCAATATCAAAAGATAGAGTTTGTCCTAAATGCCACAATCCCCTCCCACATGATTACGGAAAATACACTGTTAAAAGAATTGCGATAATAGGTGTAACGGGTGCAGGAAAGACAGTTTATATCAGCCAATTGTTGGAAAATATGGATGAATGCGTTAATAAAATTGGAATGAGTGCATTTTCAACCACTAACCATGAAAGAATCTTTATCGAAAATAATCCTGTCGTCAAAGGTAGACCACTTCCCGATTCGACTTCAGAAAAAACATTATCTCAACCAATGTTTTTTGATATTACTAAATCTGATAAGGGCGTTACTGAACGAAGAACTATTGTTTTATACGATATTGCTGGAGAAAATTGTCAAACATCTACAGATGATAATGGTAATGTTTTTGATGGTGCCGACAAGATGAAAGAATTTGGCCTTTTCGTAGAAAATGCTAATGGATTAATCTTGTTGATAGATCCTAAACAAATGAGATTTGTAGACAGTGAAAAAGTTACTAAGGCTAAAGAAGTTGTAGATACATTGCATTCAGTATTGCCTACTGATGAAAATGGAAAAAGCAGTATACCCATAGCTGTATGCATATCAAAGAGTGATCAGTGTTATGATATATTACCACCTATAGTTTCAGAAGAAGTACAGGAAAACGGTGTCCTTTTTGATGCTAAAACATATAATCAGTTACAACCTCAATTAAAAGATATAATGGAACACAATGCTAAACCATTATGTCGTGGATTGGAGTCAGAATTTAAATATTCTAATTTCTTTGCAATTAGTGCAATTGGTTGTGATGTTGATCAAAATGGTCCAGTTTCAGAACCAACTCCAAAGAGAATTGAGGAACCTATATTCTGGCTTTTTAAACATTTTGGATATGTTAAGGCAAATGATAAAACAATAATGCCTTTTGAAATTGAAAGAGAAGTAACCGAAACAATAAGGGAACGTGTATTTGGACTCATATATAGAAATAAAGAAGTGAAAAAAACGATAAAAGTTAAATACGAAGAGGATTTATGATTTGAGGTGAGACAAATGAATAAATTTTATCAAGTGTGCTATGGAAAACCTGATAAAACAAATTGGTCAAGTTTTAATATGGCAAATGATACTCCGGAAGAAGTAGTTTCGTTTTTTGAAAGAACAGCAAATAATAATACTCCGCAAAATACAGATCCGAAATTCATTGCGTCCAGAGAAGATTTATTTGAGGTTGTCTCTCAAGATGGATTAACTGAAATATCAAAAATTCGTTATGGGACAAGCGACAGTTTTGGAAGAGCTACTATGTTTGCTCATGGTTTTGTATTTAATACACCTGAAAGAATTCTTGAAAATCCAGCAGAATTATTGTCTATATCAAATGATAATTTTAAATTTACTGTAGAAGAAACGAGCTGTATTCCAAGTTGTTTAATGATGGATGAAATGATTGACATTAATAGTGCAATGAATATCTCAAATATTGATGCATCAAAATTACAAGCTGTTCTTGCTGCAATAAATATTTCTTTAAGTAGTTCAACTAACTATCCAGTTTATATTATTTATAATGGAGATGAGAGATGTAAGAAAGCACTTATATTTTTAATACTTAGTTTACTTCCGTATACATTGAGATACAAATTGTCTTTTTCAACAGCCAATAGTTTCAAAAATTCTATGAATAAAAGTGTAATGATACTTAGCGAAGCGGATAAATCCGAGCATTTCATAGATTTAGAAAACGGTGAAACAAATTTTGATTTACAAGTTGTTATAGAAAATAAATCAAGATATCCTTTTTATCAATTATTAGAGAAAAATTCATTTGCAGACTATGATAAATACTGTAAAAGTTTGTTAGCAGTACAAGAGCAATTAGGTTTTGGTTATCTGTGCGAATATGATGATTTACTTATTGCAAATACTTTGCTGAAATATCAAAATTGTAAGTTAGCAGGTAAAAAAATACAGTATTCAAAAAAAACAGATGACGAGCTTGTTAAATTTTTATTTGAGTTTTTATCAAAGGCACCTTTGTCAAATAGTTTGGTTGATGATTTTGTTGCTGAACTTCTTAATGAATATGCAGATCGAAATTTAATACCTAACGATATTTTAATGAAAAGGATTAGATATCGTACAGAGAAATCTAATTGTATTGAACTAAATGAAATCTATAAAAAATTACAGATGGCAGTACTTGTTCAAAATGGTGAGAAAGAAACTTTAAAATTTCTTAAGGAGCAACGATCAAAAAATAATGATTATTTTGAAGAATGGGCTAAATTGATCGTAAAATCAAATGGTGAAAAATATATTGATAACTTTTTTGAAGAGTTTATCGGGACTTCGCAGAGATATGATGAAATTCGTGATTTATTTATTGAGTGTAGAACAATAAACGCTAATACTAAATTATCAAATAATGTTAAAGAAAAACTTTTCGAATTAACCCTAAAAAAGATGATTAGAGGTCAAAATGTTTCAAATGCATTTGACGAAGTTATTGAGATTTATTGTAAAACTTATTTTGAGATTTTTGGAGATGACAGGGAATCAGCATCTCTTCAGAATAATTTAATCAGAGAATACTGGCGAAATTATAATATCAAAGACTTTGAGTTTAATGAAGCGTATTTGAATAATGTTAATTACATAAAAGGCAATGATTTTGAACCCAAAGTGATTAAAATGTTTATCGCTGTATACGATTTGATTGAAAAATCCTCAGAATATGATGATCATCAAACTCGACAAGAATTGGAAGAATTTTTAGTTGCAGTTGGTAGAGAATTTGATTTGTCAATTGATTTAAGAAATAAATTGAGTAAAACCATTATTGAAAAACTCAATTATCAAACAAGATATCATTTAGTGTTTTGGTATAATATAGCATTATTTAATACACTTGATAACAATGAATCTGATGCGATAAAGAACATTATGAAATGGAAAATAAAAGCTTTTATTTCAGAGGAAAAATTTAAAGAGTGTATTGAAAATAGTCCAAGAATTGACAGAGTTTTTCTTAGACATATGCTTTATGTTCTTGAGGGCTCAAAACATGAAGATGGCTATATTGATAGTGTCGATTATAAAAGTGATGAGTATTATTTAATAAAAGACAGGATATCTATATTATCTAAGTACTTAAAAGCAAAAGAAAAAGAAGAAAAGAAGAAATCTAAATCAGAAGATGTTAAATCAGAAAAGAAAAAATTTGGCTCTTTTTTTAAAAGGTGATTTGAGTATGACTAATAATTCAAGTGAAAACTTAATATTTAGTAAACTTTCTGGTCGAAATTTTTATGTTATTGATGATGTGTATGAAAACTCAAATAAAATAAGTGCTCATCATTTTATAGATACAGATGTTTATGTAGATATAAAAGTTATTAAGGCAAAAAATACAGACACTGAGACTTGGAGAAGTTATATTGTTCAACCTCCAGATTCAAATATATTTCGTTGGCCGATTGATATTGTTGAAGTAAAGGATACTATATTTGCGGAAAAAGGTAATATTGGAATTGTGTTTTTGAAAAGAGGTTTTCCTGCGCTGAAACAACTTAAGGAGCTCATTTATGACGATTCGCAATTAGATTGGACTAACTCCAATACACAATTACTGATAAAAAATTTTCTTGCATCTTTATCTTTGTTGGAAAAACAGGGATATTCGTTTATATCTTTTAATATTGAAAAGATATTTTATGATCCAACTAATTACAAATTATTTTTTGATTTTTCACCATCAACCCTTAAATTGACTTCTATAAATATTGAAAAAAAATATTCATTTCTTGATAATGATATTTCAATAGATTTTATTCCTCCCTGGGTTGATTATGATAAAATAAACAAAGTTAATAAAAAGTTTGGATACTATTCAGTTGCATCATTATTATTTCGTTTAATGATTGGTAGAATGCCATATCAAGGTAGTCTTTTAGATGGATGTGGACAAATAATGAATAATCTTATGGATACCGATCCAAAACAACATTTTGACCGAATGAGGGAGTACCTTCAAACACCTATTTTTATTTTTGATAAAAATGATACCAGTAATTCTATTGGGGAATTTGGAGACGAAAAGAAATACATTGAACGATGGAGCGGCTTAGCTGATGAACTTAAAATAATGTTTGATTCAACATTTAATGATAATAAAAGTAAAGAAGAGCCGTCATTATTGTTTTCAATAAATCAATGGATAGAGGCGGTTAATAACTGCTTTTAGGAGGAAATCTACGTATGGAAAGTATTGAAGAAATAAAATTGAAATTTCATTCAATAGTGTCTAATCATGGCGAAAATTTAATTGAGGACACTAATAGTTTGGAAACTGCATTGACTGAAAGTGAAATCGACAATGTTACCGTAAATCAAATTGTATATTTGATAAAATCAAGTCATATTGAAAATTATATTGGTAAAGATAGAATAACTTTGATAGATGTAAACAATATAATTCTGGATATCGAAAAGAATACAGGATTAAAAAAATCTGTTGTCAAAGAGTATTTATCAATAATATTATATGCATTTGGTTATCAGGCATTATCAGATGAACTTAATTCAATACAACTGGTAAATACTAAATCAGATATGAATACAGATAGTTCATTTGATACTAATACATATGAAGATGATTTAAAAAGAATTGCAACTGCTATTGATAATACGATTAGATATAAAGATCCTTCTGTAGATGGTGGTTCAAATAATGAGAATACTATTAATCACTATAATCCTATTCTAAAAAAATTGACAAGACAAGGTAATCCAGAAGCGTTGTATCTAACAGGAAAATGCTATTACTATGGAATTGCAACAGAAAAAAATTTAAATGAAGCAAAAAAATATTTTTCTAAATCAGCTGATTTAGGTTATTCACAGGCATCAGCATTTTTAGGTGATATATGCTTTAATGATTGTAAGTATACAGATGCATATAATTATTATACCGATTTAGGTGCAGTCGCTTTATCAAATGAGAGGAAAAATAATTTATCCGCTATTCTTAATTATAAAAAGCGAAATATTGCATTATTAGTTGGTGTTGTAGCTTTTCTTGTTTTTAGTTTTGTATTTAATATTTTAATGATGACAGGTGCATTCTGTCCGTCAGGATGTACTCATTATCCTTCAGGTGTTCTTTCGATGATATTATCTGTATTGATTTTTGTTTTGATTATTCTTAAATCAATATTTAAGAAATATGATACACCTAAGTTACTATTGACCTTAATGGCTGTATTATCGTGTATATTTACATTTATTGCTTTAGTAATATAGGACGGAGGTGTATATTGTGAGTTTATCTAAAAAGAAAAATCTTGTTGGATTAATTGTATTTTTAATTTTGCAAATCATGTTTTTATTCAGCCATTTTTCTATTGCTGGATGTGTTAATACAATTTTTATATTGATATATTTAGGAATAAAAAATATAGTTAAGAATAATACTAATGAAAATTTGTCGCTGAGACTTGGAAATTATATTAGTGTTGGTTTCTTAAATATAATGTTGGTTCAACTGTTTCAATTTATTAAGTTAGAAACTATAGAAGCATTTGTTGAAAGTGAGTACATAGGTGTTGCTCTTGGAGTAGCTGTAGGCTCTTTAGTTTTATTAGCAGGATATGCAATTATCGGTAGTTTTATAACAAAAAAAGGTCCTATAACCGCTATACTAAAATACTTAGTCTTATTTTTGATTATATTTCCTGTTCTTAACTATTTGATACCATTTGAAGAGGCTGGAAATGTATGTATTTTTAGTGTAGCTGTATATTTAGTTATATTTTTAATACTTGATATTTTTGAAGGACAAATTTTATATAAATATGATAAAACTATATTAATTTCTACAGTTTTTTCGAGTACAGTTTTTGTTTTAATTACATGTATCAATCCTAAATATGCGAAAAAAGTTCTTTACGGATTTACACATTTAGGTTCTTTAAATAATTTAAAGTGGTATACAGTTGCAATAATTGCATTAGTATTTGTTGCTGCCGCAATTGTATGTTTTATTTTAGATAATAATACAAAACCTTTACTGGACGATAAAGGGAAAGGAAAAAATACAATATTTGCACCATATGATACAATTAATCTATTATTAATTGGGTTTAATATTGTTTGCTTTGCAATAGGCATTAGATACTATACAAAATATTTAGCAGTATTTGCTGTAATGCTATTAGCAATAAATCTTATTATATTATTAATACCATTTAAGACAAGAAAAAATGACCGATTATTTGACAAATTATTCAGTTCAAAGTTTATTTGCGAATTTATATTGATGGCAATTTTAGTGATTCTGTTTTTTGGACATGTTAATGGTATTTTAGACATTTGCATAATTCCTATAATTGGTTTTATTATTTCAATTGCTTTGTTTGAAAGAAAATTTGCATATAACATTATTTTTATTATATTAGGAATATGGGCATGTGATATTGCATATCATTATCACAATTCACCTCAAGTATTTACATTGATTATTTTTGTTACAGTATTGTTCTCTTTGGCAATATTCTTATTAGGACTGAGAAACAAAAAAATAGTTAGTGAAGATTATAGAATGCTTCAGTGTATTGTAGGCATATTGGCTTTTATAATAATGGTTACACCGATGTTTCATACAGGTGTTAAAATTTCTACTGATGTAGAAAATAGCATAACATCAGTTGATACAATCGCAGGCGAAGTACTTGGCGAAAAGAACTCTGTTGTTGTAAAATTAAAACCTCATGGTAAAGAAAATAGTGTTTCTCAGTGTGTTTACTATTGGAATTCTGATAAAAATACAGTAGTTACACCTGAATTGTTAGAGGATAATACTTTTACAATTGATGGTAAACAGGATACTTTGATTATTGTTTGCACAGATAGTAATGGCGTTGTGTCAAAATATAGTCATTCTTTTAATATAAAATCATAATACTAAAGCACTCTGTTATTATCAGAGTGCTTTTTGCAAAAGAGGTTGTTTATGAGATTTACCAATAAAGATTCGATTATTAAAATGAATAAAACTAATCAACAGTTTCATATCAATGAAGTGATTGGTGTTGGTGGTAGCTGCATAGCTTATCGTGTTTCGTATAAAGAAAATGATGAGATTGTTCATTATGGTATTTTAAAAGAGTATTGCCCTGCCTTCTTGGAAAAAGACGGACAAGTAGTAAGAGATGCTGATAATAATCTTATCATTCCTATTGAATATACAGAAACATTTAAGCTTGGATTGGATAAGTTTAAATCTACATATAAAATAATTAATGATTATCTTATAAATAATCTTTCTGCGTCCAATTATCATACTGTTCAGTTGGGATATTATGAAGAAAATAATACTGCCTATACCCTTACGTCATGTGATTCCGGAAAAAGCTATGAAAAGATAGAAGATAAAAGTCTGCATATGTTACTTAAATTAATGCTGTCTGTTACTAAGGCAGTTGAAATGTATCATAATGCAGGCTTTTTACATCTTGATATAAAGCCAAAAAATATACTTGTTTTAGATGATGTAACGGACTTGGTTAAATTATTTGATTTTGATAGTTTAATAAGCATTGATGGTTTAAAATGTGGAAACATAGATCAAATACCTGTTACAGGAGAATATTATGTTCCTGAACTGAATAATGTTGATATTCGAAATATTGGAATTTCAACCGATATTTTTGAAATTGGTGCAATGCTGTTTACAAGATTGTTTGGTAGAACACCTAAAGCTGAGGATATGTCATATGATACTGTTTATGATTTTGCTAATTCGAGATTAATGCTTGGTTGTTCTCCAAAGGTAAAATACGAAATTACAGATTTATTAAAGAATACATTACAAATTTCAGCGAAAAGACGTTATCAAAGTACAGCTATACTAAAAGAGAAACTTGAAAAAATAATTTCATTAGTTGAAGGAAAGCAAGTTTATATTTCTAATCTTCATAAATGGCAGCCAAGCAAATTTGCAGTCGGCAGAACTAACGAATTAAAAGCGTTAAAAAATCGACTCGATAAAGACGGTTATGTGTTTGTAAAAGCAATGGGAGGAACCGGTAAATCGGAATTAGCAAAACTTTTTGCACAAAAATATAGTGAGCAGTATCATACTGTTCAGTTCTGTAAGTATACGGGTTCACTTAAGGCGTTAGTTGCTGCGATTTCGGTTAACGGAATAAATGATAATGAGTATAAAAATTTAGAACAGCTTTCTAATGAAAAAAACAAAGTGCTACATTCAGCAGACAGCAAAACACTGATAATTGTTGACAATTTTAATGTAACCTATGATGAATATTTAAGAGAGTTTTTACCAGCAAATAGTAACAGTTTCAAAGTCATATTTACTACGCGCTGTATGCCTGTGGTCGATTATTGCTTTGATAATGTTATTGAGTTAAATACTCTTGACGAAGAAACAGCTTTGGGACTGTTTTATAGCCATAGTAAATTAATAAAGTCTTATAATAATGATGAGAAAATCAAAACTATTTTAGAGGCTATAAACTATAATACATTGATTCTAGTATTGCTAGCAAAATCAATGGTGGGTAATTCTTATGATTTGCAAAATATTATTGAAAAGCTTAACAGCTCAAAGTTGGAAGATATCAACTTACAAGTATTCCATGAATATGATTTTTTATCTATTGACGGAGATAATTATAACAATATTTTTGCACATTTAAATACAATATTCAATATAAGTAATCTTTCTGATATTCAAAAAGAAATATTATTGAATATGTCTATAGTTGCAGACTTAGGAATTGAAGTTGGAGAATTCATCAGAGCATGTGAAAGTTATTTAATCAATAGAAACGAAATAGAATATCTGTGTGATTTAGGATGGATCGAAAAAGAAGATGATGGCTATATTGTTCTTCATCCGATAGTTTCTGATTTAATTTTTGCTAATAAAACAATTAGTAAAAAAGACAGTTATGATAAACTGTCTTACAGCATAATAGGACAATGTTATACATTTAGTGAAGAGCATATTGATTTATTGAATGTTAAGTTTGCTTTTTTATATCATCTTAACAAAAGACTTGCAAATGAGATTAATTTTAGGAGTATAGATGTTAAGGTTAATTTAGCAAGAGCCTATACTAATCTTTATATGGGTAAGCAAGCGAAAGATATGTATGATCAGGCTAATGCAATAATAGAAAAGTCATTTAGATTTAAACCGAGATATTGTTTTTCTTATTTCGGTCTTGGTGAAGTCGAGGAAGAATTCGGTTATACTGATGAAGCAATTAAATACTACGAAAAAGCAATATATTATTGCAGAAAAACTGTTAATTATTGGTATGAGATTAGATTGAAATCTATATGTGGTATTGCTTCGTGTTATGTCAAAAAGCATGATTATCCAAAGGCGTATGAATACTACGTTAAGGCTTATAACTATATACAGAAGGATACCTTTAAGGAGACGCTTAACAGTATGTTTTTTGTTACTGATGGCAATGGTACAAAGAATTTAGCCGGATTTATACCTGCTATCTGTAACAATATTATTGAAGTTTGTGAAGAACTGGAATTCTATGACGAAATAGATAAATATAAACGTATTTCATCATCTTTTGTAATTGATGATGAGGACGGTGATGAATATGAAACAATTTTAGAGTATGCAAAAAAATCAGAGCAGTTAATGGAGAAAGGCGAAATAAAAGAAGGTTGTGCATGTTTAAGAAAAGCTTTAGAAGGTTTTAGGGACGCTTTAGGAGAAAATTCGCCTGAATACAAATCATTTTTTAGTTATGTTTTGCCTGTGTTGATTTTTGCAGATAAGGACGAAGGTAAAACATCGTTACATGAATTATTTGAATTACAAAGTTTCATTAAAGAATCTTTTGGCGAGAATTCATTGAGAATGATTGAGTTTTTAACAACTTCTGCACAATTTCTTGTTGAAGTCGGCGAAATGGATATTGCAGAAAAATTTGCTTTAAAAGCAAAAGCAATATATATAGAAAATGGCTTTAGTGATGAGTATTATTATCAATTAACCAATTTAATCTATATTTATATATGCTTTATTAAAGATGACATCACTTTAATGAAAAAAATAATTGATGAATTGGATATAAATTGTTTTAGCTCTAAATCTGACTATGAATTTTTGGTTAAGCATATATCTATGCCTTTGTGGCGAATCGGTAATTATAAAAAATGCAAATGCATTTGTTTGAATCTACTGAATAAGGTTAATGTAGAACCGAGCAGTTATTATATTGCCTGCACAAACATTGCTCAATGCCTGCTTGATGAGAACAATCCTGAAGAAGCAATTACTTATCTTGAAAAAGGAAAAAGCGAACTTAATAGATATACAGGTGCAACTATTAAAGAAGAATATATATGCGCATATTATTTTTGTTATGCACGAGCATATTCAGATTTAGGTGATAATGAAAAAGCGTTGTCAATGATTAATAACTATCTTTTCTCATATAATAAGCATAATTTGAGTTATGTGAATATCAGTGATTATTGCTCTGCTTTAAATAAAAAAATAGTTTATTTGAGGTGCTTGTTCAGATTTGATGAAGCTTTAGAAATTGCAATGCAGGCAAAGGATTTGCTTGATAATTATGATGTTTTGTCTGTTACCAAAAAAGAATTATTAATAAATATTGCAATTTGTTTGGTTTATGATGATGAAATTGATGAGGGATATGAATATTTTTTAAATTTCAAAAGTATTGTAATGTCACAAATTGATGAACAGATAGATTTTTATATAGATGCTTTGTTATTTTTTATTGATATGTTTTCTTATAAAGGTTATGCATTCAACGATTTGCTGAATGAAGCGGAAGAATTTGTTGAAGAATATAATTTGAAAAATTCGGTTTACAACGCAAGGCTTGAAAATTATATTGGAATATATGTAGGAGATTATGAAAAAAAATACGGATATGCTCAAAATCATTTTGAAACAGCAAAAAATATTCTTGATAATCTTAATATGCAAGGTTGCGATTTGTATTTTCAGATTGAAAAAAATATTGATTATGCACGAAACAAGGTAATGAGCAAATTAATTAAGGATATGGCTGAATCAATGGCGGATGAGCAAACTGCATATAATCAGGAGGAAAGTGATGATTAGTATTTATAGTGACGGATATACTCAAAGACTTGATACATATATGAACAATTGGGGACTTGATAAAATTTATGAAATGGAAGATAACTTAACTGATTTATCAAAAACTAATGAACAGATTATTGATTATCTTAAGGATATCAGATTTTCAATGCCTCTTGGTATGGCATTAAGACGATATATTTGTGGTCGATATGCGGATGAAATTGGCGACAATAATTATCCTTATTCATATAAAACAAATTCCGGCAAGGTTATAAAACTATCAAATTATCAAAAAGACGATTATGATATTATGACCGATGAAGTTGCTGAATATGTTGAAATCTTTATGGATATAAATCAAAAGTATAACAGCGTTAATGGCGAACTGATTCTTGATTTTCCTAAAGCCGAAGCAAGGCGAATGTTTAGAAAAGAGGGTGCATGTGTCAGAAGCAAAATGTTTTTACTCAGTTTTGCATTACATATGAACAGTGCTGAAATGCAAAAATTTCTTACTGATATACTTGCAGAACAAACATATAATTATCGAAGTCCTGATGAAATTATAGCTCTTTTTTGTCAGTCCAATGAATCACAGAATAGTTACAGCAATTATTTGTGTATAAAAAATAGATATGATGAGATTAAGCAAATTCAGCTTCAAATTGAAAATGCAAAAGATAATTATACTCAATTTGCAAAAGCCGCAATGAACCAGAATATAAAAACAGTTGATGAGCTTTTAGCGTTTTTTCAATCCAATAATGCTAATTTTAATGGTTATTCGCAAACTGCCTATAATGAGTTTGAATTGTTATTTGAGAAAGCTATGAAATATACAAAAACACAAAGCCTTTCAAATGATGATTATATTGCAGATAATACAGCAACTACAATTGAGCAAAGGAAAGCTAAAGAAGACAGAATTAATAATGCAATAGAACTTAAATGTATTTCAAAGCCGGAACAACTTGCACGAGAAATGCTTCGTTGTATTCCAAGATACACTAAAAAATATACACGAATGGTAGATATTCAAGATAAAAAAAATCCTGATATTATTTTAGGTCAAAAAGAAGTTCAAATTGTAGAAAATGATTTTATCAATATTTATAACGGAGAAAAAGGACAAGGTAGTAAGAAAGTAAGAACAACTACACTTCCGAAGGAAATAACAATGAACTTGTTAATGAGGGATAGGCTTGATAGTTTAAAATCAAATAAAAGACCTGTCGAGAGAAAAGATCTTGTCTTTATGAAGTTCTATGTCTTTTCAAAATATTTGGAAGAAAAAGAAGATTACACAATGAATGATTATCAAACGTTCATAGACGAATGCAATGATATGCTTCTCAGATGCGGAATGTCAAAGCTTTATCCTGCAAACAGATTTGAAAATCTAATTTTACTTTCCTTGTTAGCAAGCAATCCTTTTGAAATGTTTGAAAATATAATCGAGTATTCGTTTATTAATGAACCACAAAATGAAAATATTGATTAACAGGAGAAATTTTATGAATAAAGACAGATTAAATAATGCATTTGACATTATTACAAATGAAATAAAAGAAGATTTAGAAATAATAAATAAAAAGAGTAATGAAGAATTAGACGAAACTTTGAAAAATTATAGTGAAGTAATGTCAAAATTAAATGAAGTTTCAAACGGCGAACTATCCATGTTAGATAAGAGCAATAAATTGAATGAATTATTGCTGAAAATTTCAGATGATAAAAATTATGCTTTTATGCCAGATTTAGCTGAGATTAACAAATGTATTAAATATTTGAAAGAAAATAATTATACTGAGATGCTAACTTCAATTTATTACAATTTAGCTTCCATTTACGATGACATTGGAAAAGAGAATACAGCAAACTATGCAGATAATTCTGCTGCTTATTATTATACGTTAGCTATTGAAAAAATGGCTGAGCTTGTTAAATCAAATATGAAATTATATTGTGAAAGCTTTGGCACATTATTGTGTTCTGCAACAGTATTTTTTGATAGAACTAAAAGAAAAGTTAATATTGATATTGATTATATTAAATTAGGATGGGAATCTGCGATTAACTTTAATAATTATGAACTTGCATATGTCATCTCTCGTAATTTTTCAATTATTTTTGATAACTTGAATGAATTGGAGAAAAGTCAGGAAATCGGTTGGCTTTTGTTAAAAACAGGTAAAGAAAAAGTTGATAAGAATCTTGATTATAATTTAAAGGAACTTATAGGAAATGCCCAGGGACAATCAAATTCTTTTAGAAAGTTTCAAGGTAATTATAATAAACAAATAGCAGAAGCTTATTTTTATGCAGGTTATTTTGCCGAATGTTCTGATAAAGAAAGCAGTAATTACAGAAACAAACAAATAGCCTTAAATTATTATTGGTACTGTTGTTTTACAAAGGCTAGAGTAGATAGTGAATATGCGAAAAAAGCATATTCTGCAGCTTTAAAGGTTCCTTTTGATAAGGATTGCAGAGAAATAATAAAGGAAATTAGAAATATCAAAAAAGCAAATCGAAAATGAAAATTAAAAATAGTATTTATAATCAAATACTTTCAATTCAAACTGCTCATTTTGAAATAGGTGGGATATTTGGTGGCAGTAACAGCATTATTACAAAATTTGTGTTAGATAAGAATAAAATAACAGAAGACAAATTTATGTATATTCCAAATATTGATTATCTAAATTCTATTTTAGAAAAATGGTATGCTGACGGAATTGAGTTCTATGGAATATTTCATACGCATCCTGTTGGACAAGTAACATTATCTAATGATGATATTGTAAGTATAAAAAATATTATGATGGCTTTACCTGAGTCAATAGAAATGCTTTATTTTCCAATCGTTATACAGAATGATACCGTTTATCCATATGTAGCCAAACGAGAGAATAATAAAATAAACATCTATTTGGACGACTTATATATAATTGACAGCAAGGAGGTGTGAAAATGCAGAAAAAAATTAAATTGCCAAAGTGTGAGTTCTGTGGTCACAGATATGATGATGGTTGCGCATATTGGAATCCCGGCAAAAAGGATAGTAACGGACGTACATATTGTAATTGGTATGGTCATTATTATTATCCCTATGAAAGACAGGGTTGCTTAAGCTACAAGTAGTCGTTAGAAAAATAATCTAATTTCCGTTATTTTAATGAAATATGATAAACTTAAATAGTAACGGAGATTAGATTATGAATTGTAAGCAGTATTATAACTTAAAAAATGTTTCGTATATAGATAGAGAATCCTTTAATAATACTATTTTGTTATTAACAATGGTTAAAAGTGATTACTACTATATTGTTGGATTTTCAAGATTAGAAAATAGAATAACAATTGCATTTGATTTTAAAAGTGACTATGACTGTGTTTTGACAGAACATATTGATATTAATTTTTCTGATGATAATTATATAGTTTTATCATCAAAGTTAGAAAGTGCAAATTTAATTGATAGAAAGATTGACATATCACCATATGAAAATAATCATTTTAGAATTAATAATGGCACTTCTAGCTATTTAAAGAAAATACAAAAAGATTCAGTATTTCCAATAGGAATTCAGAAAATGAATGAGTATATTTTATCGGCAAAGAATGAAATTGTTTTGTATATAAACGATTGTTTAAATAATTTGTGATGAGGTAAATCTATGGTATACGTTATATCCGACCTTCATGGTTATCCACTTGAGAAATTAAAGAAACTACTAAAAAAAGCCGAGTTTTCTGACGATGATTTTCTTTACATATTAGGTGATGTTATTGACAGAAACGGTGATGGAGGAGTTGAGACACTCTGTTGGCTTTTGGAACAGTACAATGTTCAGCTTATTCTTGGTAATCATGAGGCAATGCTTTTATCGTGTGAATTTGTGTTTGATGAAATCACTGATGACAGCGTAAACGCCATGACTGGCGAGAAAATAGAAGCACTTAATCACTATATGTTCAATGGTGGAGATGTTACTCTCAGAGTGTTAAGAGAGTTAAAAAATAAATCTCCGGAAACGATATTGGATATTATTGATTATTTGCATGATGCACCGCTTTATGAAATGATAACAGTTGGTGAAAATGATTTTTTACTTGTGCATTCAGGTCTTGATAATTTTGATGAAAATAAAAAATTATCGCAATATTCAGTGAATGATTTTCTTTGGGCAAGACCGAACATAAAGGATAGGTATTTTACTGATGTTATCACCATATTTGGGCACACATCAACAGTAGTTTATGGTGAAGAATATAAAGGTAAAATACTAAAAACGAAAACGTGGATTAATATAGATGCGGGTGCGGGTTTTGGACAAGAACCTGTATTGCTGAGATTAAATGACTTTAAAGAATTTAAATTATAAAAATTTATGTTTATAAGGAGTAAACTATGAGTAATGAATTAGACAATATCATTGTATTAAATGATGAAGATGGAAATGCAGTAGAATTTGAATTTCTTGATCTTATTGGGTATCAAAGTAATGAGTATGTAGTGCTGCTTCCCTGTGATGAGAATGCAGATGAGGTGGTAATATTAATGGTTGAATCATTGGATGATGAGTCAGAATCATACTGCTCGGTAGATGACGAAGCAACATTAAATGCCGTATTTGAAATATTTAAGGAAAAATTTAAGGATGAATTCAATTTTGTTGACTGATCAGAGGTGTGTGATATGGATAAAAATGTTCTTTTTGAATCTACTAAAATGCTTGGTGCAATTTGCGGTGATATATGCGGTTCAATTTTTGAATGGGATAATATAAACTTCAAGTTGTCTGAAAAGAGTCTAATGAATCCTAATTGTAAATATACAGACGATTCTGTTATGACAATAGCAGTTGCAGTTGGCATAAAAACTGCACTTGAAAAAGTTAATGATAATTGGATAGATGATTTAGCTCAAGAGGATATAGTTTTTACTGAAATTCAAAATGCTATGCGTGCAATAGGCAACAATTATCTTAATGTTGGTTATGGTGGCAGTTTTTACAGATGGCTGCGCATGGAAAATCCGTTGCCTTATGGAAGTTGGGGTAATGGTTCAGCTATGAGAGTTTCTTATGCAGGCTGGATTGCAAATTGTTTAAAAGAAGCAGAACGCTTGGCAGAGATATCTGCAATGGTAACCCATAATCATCCTGATGGTATCGCCGGTGCAAAGGTTACGGCAGGCTGTATTTATATTTTAAAAACAGGCGGTGGTAAAGAGGATGTTATAGAATACGCATCTAAATATTATAATATAAATTTCCAACTTGATGATATTAGAGATATGTATACTTTTGATGTTTCCTGCAAAGGTACAGTACCATATGCGATTGTATCATTTCTTGAGGCAGGTAGTTTTGCAGATACTATATCAAATGCTATTTCTATCGGTGGAGACAGTGATACACTTGCAGCTATTGCAGGAAGTATTGCCGAAGCACACTATCCGATATCGGATAATATGAAAAAATATGTTGTTTCAAAACTTGATAAACATCTTTTTGATCTGTTGAGTGGATGTATTGATTATCTAAATAATTAAGGAGAAAAATATGTATAAAAAATTATTGATTTCTGCAGGTGGAGGTATTATCCCTCGTTCACAGCAATCAGAACAGGAAAATGTTGCAACTATTGCTATTGGTCTTGGCGGAACCGGTATAAGATGTCTTTCAGACTTAAAGAATGAAGTTTATAACAAAATCAAGCCTGATGTCGACAGTGATATTGCTGAATATAAACATATTAAGTTCCTTGCAATAGATTCTGATCCACATAGTGTTAAAACAAATGATGTATACGCAATAGATAAAAATTTGGAGTTTTTGGATATTAGTTGCCATGATATTATAGGCAAAATGCATGCCATAAATAAAATTGAAAATGATGCCCCTATGTTTGATTGGTTAAGCTCTGATTTGAGCCTTTATAGTGCAGAGTCAGGAGCAGGAGGTGTTAGGCAAATTGGCAGATTGTTGTTTTTGCTACATAGCAATGCTTTCATCTGTAAACTCGAACAGTTAATTACTGATGCGTGTGCAGACTTACCTAGCGATGTACCAGTAAATATCCACATATTTACCGGATTAGGAGGCGGAACTGGTTCTGGTATATTTTTAGATGTTTGTTATTTGATTAAATATGTTTTGAATAAATTGTTATTGAAAAGTCAATCGACAGTTTGTGGATTTTTCTTTTTACCTGATATTAATTTTGCTGAGATATCGTCAACACATGTACGTGACTATATAAAAACTAATAGTTTTGCGGCTATGAAAGAGCTTGACTATTGTATGAATTTCTCTGAAAATGGAAGAGAATGGAAACAGCAATATGATGGTTTTATGTATAAATTAAATGAACAACCAGTTGACTTATCATTTCTTGTTTCGGCGATAGATGTTAATGGAGAAATAATATCTGACAGTATGAATCATGCAACGCATACGGTCATTAATTTTGTGCTCGAGTATATTATAAGATCATATGGCTCATCGCAACCATCCTTAAAAACTTTTAGCTATACGTGTAATAATTATATGAGAATGGCACCTAAAAAATGTGGTGCGTGTTATAACTATTGCGTATTAGGTTCAGCAAATGCATATATTCCTTATAAAGAAATAACTACATATCTAGCATCAAAAGTATTTGAGAGTTTTAGCTATCTAAGCAAGAATACACCTGATAAAAATGATATAGAGTTGTTTATCCATTCAAATGGGTTAAAATACGAAGATATTTCAAGAGAATTGAATTCACAGCTTCCAACAGTTCCTATCTTTGCTGTTGAGGCAAAAACATTGCAGGAACAGTGTGAAGGAATTACTTCTGATACAATCCCTCAAGTGCTTTTACAAATAAGAGATTCTATTCCAAAAATTGCCGGTGTTTTAGAAACCAATAAGAAAAATTTAACTAATGGAGCCGAAAATATATTAGTTGAAAACACAAAAAATATATCTTCACTAATTTCAAGAGTCAAAAAATCTCTTATTCAAATTACATCAGATCCAGCTAAAGGTCCATATTATGCAGCTGCATTATTACATTCAGGTGCGACTAAGGATATACAAGATATAATTAACGGATACATAGTGGAAAATGAACAAAGAATAGCGTGTGTAAGGGCAGACTTAAGACTGAGAGAAGAGACTATGACATATGCTTTAAGAGAGTTTCAAAATGCTAGACTAATTAGAAAACCTAAAGGAGAAAGATATGTTGCAGCTGTCCATGGTTATTTTCTTCAAGTTGCTAAAATAGATAATTTTGTTGCATTAGGAGATTTTCTCAAAGGTTTTAAAAAGCAGCTCGAAGAGTTGTACGAACAATTTTTCAAAAAGTTAATTTTTACACTTGATAATTTAAAAGAAACATTTTCTGCTAATCTGCATTTTTTGTCAGAACCTAATTATTATTATGATTATACTAATCCAAAACCGATTGTAACTGTTTCTGAGCTTAAACCATATCTTGATAAATTTATTGATAAAATAAAAATTCCAGATATAGTAAATCATTTTATGAATTCGTTTGTGAAAAATGAAAATATATGGATTTCTCAGGATAAAAATAAGATAAGTGTAGTGGTGACAAAATTCTTCCTTTCTGAACTTGATGAGTTTACTAATAAAACTATAATTGACTACATTCAGATTAAATTTAAAACTACTGATCCTAATCTTCTTAGAAAGAAGATTTATGATGAGATTATGATTCCAGCTCATAATGCAGCAAGTCCGTTGTTTTGGATTGATCCAAATCGATATAATAGATATGATTCAGCGAAAATCAGTCACGGTTTGGTTTCTGTATGCTCTCCTGTAATTCAATCAGCTGTGAGTATGATTAATAACAATGATCTAATATATGTAGATGATTGTAATGGGATATCGATTGTACAATGTTCTGCGGGTGTACCTTTATTTGCTTATAAGGGTGTTTCGTCCTATTACGATTGTTATAACAAACATAAACTTGCTGGATTACACATTTATGAGGGATGTGGAAAAAGCCAAAAGGATTACAGAAATCTTCCTGATATAATTCCGTTTAGTGCGACTACCATTGAAAATCGTACAGAAACTCAGTTATCTAACTCTGACGAATATGATTTTGCCAACGAGAATAAGATAATCGACATTAATGATGGCAGAGATTATTATATAAATGTTTTTGATAGTGAAGCAGTAGATATTATTGAAAAGAAATTAGCTGCTGGTGATATTGATATAGAAATTCCAGAAAGACCAAACATCATTAGCAAAATACATATTCCTAATGATGGCATGTATGGATACCAAGAAATAGTATGTAAAGACAATGTATTAAATTCTTTATATCTTATGCAGCAAGTAAAAAAACAAAACAATCTGATTAGACGATATAATTCTATAAAAGAACAAGGAAAGGTCTTTGATGAGAATGAAGAATTATAATTTAGAACGATTTATAACTGCACATAACAGAGATTATGATATAGCTTGTAATGAGTTGAAGCAAGGGAAAAAGCTTAGCCATTGGATGTGGTATATATTTCCGCAAATTAAAGGATTGGGAAAATCCTCTACTTCTGAATATTATGGTATTCAAAGTTTGGATGAAGCGAAGGCATATATTAATCATCCTATATTGAGTAACAATATGATAAAAGTATGCCAAGTTTTGCTTTCGTTAGAATCTAACAATCCTACAGAAATATTCGGCAGACCTGACGATATGAAACTCAAATCATCTATGACTTTATTTTCGTTAGCTGCAGATGATAATAGGATATTTGTTAGAGTTTTAGATAAGTTTTATAATGGCAAGTTAGACAACCGAACTATTCGAATTGTGGAAAAGAACATGTAATACAGTTATGGGTTAAGAGCGTCACCTTTTGTGTGGCGCTTTTGATTTTGTAAAACTGTTTTTACGGTGATTTTGGCAGATATGATAGACTACACTCACCGAAAGGAAAATTAATAATTTTTGTGAAAAAGATACCCCGTAAAACAATAAATCCATTGATTTTTGTGGCCGAAATATAATAAAGACAAGATAGTTAAGGAAAGGAATGATTTTATGAAACAAGTCAACTGTCGAGGACGGCCGTAGCTAATTTTTAAAGCTTAAGCAATTAAATATTTAATTAAAAGGAGATTATATCATGAAAAAACTTTCAAAGAAATTATTGGCTGTTGTAATGTCAATAGTATCCATATTCAGCATATTTGGTATGACAGCAGTTACAGCATCTGCAGCAACATATACAGCGTTTAATCAAATTAGTAGTTCCAAAGTAATGAAAACTCATACAATTACAACGGGCAACACAATCCCATATACAAATGCAAATATGACAACACGAGGTACAGAAAACAGACCTTCTAAAACTGCATATATTGCAGGAGCAGATGATTTATATGTGTATAAAATAGGAACTAATTCAAAAAAGGTTGCTTATGCATATGTATCTTTTCCTGTTGGAAAAACCAGGTATAAGGCGTATATTCCTTTAAGCACGATTACATCAAATAATGGGAGTCACGCAAAAACAATTGCAACAGGAAAGGTTTATACCTATCTGCGATCAAATGGTACAGGTGGATCAAGCAGTATGTATATATCTAAAAATGATACAGTGTATCTTATTGCAACAAACGGTAATTATTATCAGGTAATGTATCCACTTGGAAATAATAAAGAATGGCGTCTTGCGTGGGTAACTAAAACAAATTACAACAAATATTGTTCGGGTAATACGCATATACACAGTTATTCAACAGGTTATGAAGCAGCACATCCACACAGAGTTTATAAAAAATGTAAAACTTGCGGATATTATTATTACACAGGCGAAACTAAAAAAGTTTCAGGTTGCAGTACTTGTTATCCAAACACATCAGGTTTTCAGTATCCCGTAAAGAATTACAAAACAGCTGTATCCTTCGGACAAAAAGTAAGCTATATGCCCTCATCACGCAATTACCATTTAGGCGTTGATTATTGCGCAACAAATGACAGTAATATTTATGCAGTTTCATCAGGCACAGTGAAAAAAGCAGGTTGGAATAATGCAAACGGATACTATGTTATTATACAGCATACAATTAGTGGAAAAACTGTGTATAGTTTTTATGGCCATCTAAAATCATATTGTACTTCTGTTGGAAAATATGTAAGTAAAGGTGAAAAAATCGGCATAATGGGAGCTACCGGTTCAGGAGGTAATGGCGTAAACCACTTGCATTTTGCTTTTGTTGATTCACTATGGTCAGGAAGTTACTGGGGCTATGCTCCATCTTTCTCAGGCAATAAGACTACATATCAAGGAGCAACATATTATAACCCATCTTATGTAATTGCCAATGGAAAGCTTCCAGGCTAATACTTTTCTTCATAAATTGTAGAAGCGTCACCTTTTTGGTGGCGCTTTTGCTTTTGATGAACGAGTTTTACATTAATCTTTATTGATGTGATAGACTACAATCACAGGGGAAAACTAATATTTTTTGTTAAAAGGATATCCTGTAAAACAAAAACTCCATTGATTTTTGTAGCAGAAATATAATAAAGACAAGATAGTTAAGGAAAGGAATGATTTGATGAAACAAGTCAACTGCCGAGGACGGCCACAGCAATTCAAAAAAACAAGCATTAATTATTTTATTTAAAGGAGATTTTATTATGAGAAAACTTTCAAAAAAATTAGTATCAGTGGTATTAGCACTGGTAACAGTATTCACAACATTGGCAGCAACAGCAACGACAGCTTTTGCAGCAAATTATTCAACAAGCTATTCAAGTTATAACGAACCTGAATCAAATGACTATGCTTATTGGAACGGTAAAAAAGTAGTTAAAGGTTCTGGCACAACTACAAATGAAATTAAATGGATGCAGGCCGCATTGAATTATTGCATTACTAAAAAGGGATTAAATGCTTCTAAACTTGATGTAGATGGTTCCTTTGGTCCAGCAAGTAAAAAGGCAACTACTGCATTTCAGAAAAAGTATGGATTGTCACAGGACGGTTCTTTTGGAAAAAACACAATTTCAAAGATGAAGTCTGTATTAAAGAATAACAATGAAACAACAAGCTATAATTTAGTGTGGCCCACAAGTAAAACAACAATTACAGGTAAATACGGAACAAATGGTTCTACAAGAAGTAATGGCACAAGATATCATTCTGGTATTGATATCGGCGCTTCAATCGGTAATCCGTGTTATGCTGTTGCTGACGGCACAGTTGTAATGTGTAAATCTACTGACGATAGTAAAAGCTCAATTGGCGGAAGAGGCAGATACATTGTAATATATCATAGTAATGGTAACTTTAGTTCCCTTTATGAACATCTCGACAGTTGTAATGTAAAAGTAGGTGATACAGTTAAAGCGGGTCAGAAGATTGGTAAAACCGGAAATTCCGGTTGGCAGTCAAGTGGTAAACATTATGCTGCTCATTTGCATTTTGGACTTATGAACGGTAAAATGACGACTACCGGTTATGACTTGTGGACAGTTCCCGGAAAAACATATAATGGAAAGACCTATTCGAATAAAACTTTTGATCCGGATCCTCGTTATAACTCAAATGTTAAGTACAGTTATAAATAAATATATCGACTCAGTGGTAAGCTTTTGCTTGCCACTTTTGTTATATGTAGAACAGTTTTTCCATTTAATTGTGAAGCTGTAATATATTATAGTTACAATAAATTTTGTGAGGTAATTAAAATGGAAATGTATGTTTGTAAGAAGGATTATTTTAAGGAATCGAAAGAGGTTCAAACGGCAATAGTAAAATCAATGACAGACTTATATAAACGGATTAAAATGTATGAAGTTCAGAAGATTGATTTTGATAAGATTTATAATGACGATAATGTCAAATATGATAAGCATGGACGGTTTTATACTTACAAATCGCAAAAGTCAAATGTTCAGTTAAGAATTTTGTATTCATATATGATTGTAGACAATGTTCCGACAATTTTAATCGCTGATTTCTTTATTAAAAAGAAAAGCAAAAAAGATTATATTAAAAAATTTGACTATGTAAATGATATAGATCCATATCAGATTTATGCCGATGCTTTATTTGTTAAGGAGGTATAGAAATGCCTGAAAAATCTTTTTTAATTAAAAATATCGGAGGACCTGGCTCAAGCAAGAGTTTAAAGCATTTTTTACCACACCAAAATAAAAAAGCAAAAGATGATAAAGTATTTTTCGTAAATGAGAGGAGAAATAAAACAGATGATTAAAAAGAAAACTAAATTAACTGTTTTGGCATTTGTATTTGCAATAGTATCGGCAGGTTTTTATATCGATGGAATTTGCAGTGTAATAAATGATGAATATTATACATACGCCTGGACAACACTTATTGGTTTAATTCCGATTATTAATGAAATTAAAAATTCCAGAAAGATTCCGATTATAATTTCAACCTTACTGTTAATGTTAGGCTTGACTGATTGTATAGCAGGTCAAACCTTATGCCTGCCGTCAGCACAAAATTGTTTTTTCTATCTTATATTTGGCACATCGGTAATGGCAAAGCACATAACGTTTGTATTTACATATTTTGTTTTTGCCCTGATTGTTTTACTTATACCGGTTTGTAAACCGATATGGGCAAAAGCATTTTGTGTTGCAGAGATAGGCTTGAACTCATTTTACCTGATATATATTACTATAACAGATTGCCTTTTGTTAAATCACAGTGATTATTTGTTCAGTGTTGCTTTTGTATTTTTCTATTTATGTTTCTTTTTCATAGCATGTACAATGTCGGAAGACTGCAATGAAATATTCAGTGTGAATAAGTATAAAAAACTTGATTATACAAACTTTTTCAACAGCAATGCCAATCTGGAAATCGCATGCACGAATTCAAGATACAGTTATAAAGATTATGCCGTATTCTATAAGCATCTTAAAAATAATGATTATGAATATATAAAAAAGCATGGTTACGGGCATGATTTTATAGTTCATATGATTATTGATTTAAAGGAAATATTAGATGAAACGGTTACAGAGGACAGCGAATTAGAATTAATTTTGCTTAAGAAAAAGTAAATGAGGTTTACAGTCTTCACAATAATTCAATGGATTTGGATTGTCATTATTTTATATTTCTTCAATTTCTTATGAATGCCGCAGAGCAGGATATTGAAAACGAATTAACAGTGAATATTAATTCTAAGTCGGAATTTCCGATAAATATATTGTCTAATTCCTCCAACAATTCGTTTATACTTGATGGTGTGAATATAAAATGCATGGACTCATTTTTGCAGTCACTTAAATTTAAAAATACTGATAAGCAAAAGAAAATATGCTCGTTGACTGCCAAAGAGGCTGAAAAAACAGGAAAGTATTATAACTTTTGGAGACTTTCAAAAATGCTTTACTGGAACGGAAAAAAGATAAATCGTTACAGTAAAGATTATACGGAACTTATAACAAGAGCGTATGACGCAATGGCAGAAAGTAACCCTGAGTTTGTCAAAATTCTTTCGTCAACGGAATATAAAATTTTGGCTGATTCCGAATTAGAGGACAGCAAAAGAAAAACATTGCTTACTGAAAATGAGTTTACAGAAGAACAGCTTTTTCGTTTGAGAAAAAAGTATAAGGAGAAAAAATCTTATGAGTAATGCACAGGATGATGCAATGATTAAACGCTTTATGCAACTAACGGAATCCGCTGCAACATTAAAAGATTTGGAAAATATTGATGCGTTTTTAAAGATTTGCAAGGATAAATCATCGCTCAGAGCGACAGCATATAATCATCTTTTGCAGTTGCTGTCAGCTGAAAACTCAACTGTTTCTGAACTCGCTTTTGCCTATTTTATAACGGGACAAACCTATGAAAAGCCTGAACGGAGATGTATGTATTTTTATACCGCCTGTGATTATTTCGGAGATGCATCGACGTCCTTAGGTTTAGAAAGTAATTCGTTTTGTTCAGATGAGAAGATAAGAGCCTATGCCGATTACAGAATGAGCCTGCATGATGTTTTTTATACAAATGATGAATGATTCTTGATGTGTTAGTGATTAAGGCAGCGACTTTTTAAAGTAAATTAACAATATTATTTTTGAAGTTTTACAGTATCTTTTGACAAATTAAAAATTATATCGTATTATGTATTTATAGCCGGGGGTGATACAGATATGCCGTTACAGATAATCAGAAATGATATAACAAAAGTTCAATGTGACGCAATCGTCAATGCTGCAAACAGCACGCTTTTAGGCGGCGGAGGTGTTGACGGCGCAATCCATAGAGCCGCAGGCAGGGGACTTCTGCTTGAATGTATGAAACTTGGCGGATGCAAGGTTGGTCAGGCTAAAATTACAAAGGGATATAACCTGCCCTGCAAATATGTTATCCATACTGTCGGTCCAAAATGGAAAGGCGGTAAGAACGGCGAGAAAGATTTGCTCGAAAACTGCTATAAAAATTCACTTGCCCTTGCTAAAGAAAATCATTGTGAATCTGTAGCTTTTCCGCTCATTTCAAGCGGCGTTTACGGCTATCCGATGAATGAGGCGTTCAAGGTTGCAGTTGATACGATTGCAGAATTTCTTATGCATAACGATATGCTTGTGTATATCGTCGTCTATAACAAAAATGCATTTGCGACAAGCAGCAAACTGTTTACAGACATTGCACAGTACATAGATGATAATTATGTTGCCGAGCATTCACCATACGACAGCAGAAGATATAATAATTCTGATGAAAGTATGCCTTTGCCGATGACAAGGTTTTTGCCTGATGATGATTTGCAGGAAAGTGCAGTGCTTGAACCTGTATGTGAGCAAAGTGAAGATACTTTCGATTCCATAACAAATTTTTTCAAAAGTGATGACAGCCTTGAAAATGTAATTGATAAAACAATTGATGAAAGCTTTTCAGAAATGCTGTTAAGGCTGATAGATGAGCGTAGAATGAAGGACAGTGAATGTTATAAAAAGGCAAATATAGATAAGCGATTGTTTTCTAAAATTCGCAGTAATTCTGATTATAAACCAAGCAAGCCTACTGTTCTAGCATTCTGTATTGCACTTGAATTATCACTTGTCCAGACAAATGAAATGCTTATGAAAGCAGGCTTTGCCCTCTCTCACAGCAGCAAATTTGATATTATTGTTGAATATTTTATAAAGCATAACAATTACAATATCTTTGAAATAAACGAAGCGCTCTTTGCCTTTGACCAAAGCCTTTTAGGTTCAGTAAATTAGTCGCACGGCAGGCGACCAAATAAAGAATAAACCTCTGTATAATGAGCTTGTAAGGTTGGTAAACAACCAAAATACAAATTCATTATACGGAGGTTTTATTTATGAAAAAGGCAAACAACAATATTACGGAATTGGTATTTATTCTCGATCGTTCAGGTTCAATGGGAGGTCTTGAAAGTGATACAATCGGTGGCTTTAACGCACTGATTGAAAAGCAGAAAAAACAGGATGGCAAATGCTATGTTTCAACTGTTCTTTTTGATAATTACAGCGAGGTTATTCACGATAGAGTTGACCTTGAAAACATCAAACCTATGACGGATAAAGACTATTATGTTCGTGGCTGTACAGCACTGATTGACGCAATCGGTGGAGCAATTCACCATATTAAAAACATTCATAAGTACGCAAGACCTGAGGATGTGCCTGAACACACAATGTTTGTGATTATGACAGACGGTCAGGAAAATGCAAGTCATATCTATACAAGTGACAGAGTAAAGGCAATGATTGAACAAGAGAAAGAAAAGTATGGCTGGGAGTTCCTTTTCATCGGTGCAAATATTGATGCCGTTGAAACTGCAAGTCACTTTGGAATAAATGAGGACAGAGCGGTAAATTATCACGCCGATAGTCAGGGAACAAGCGTTGTGTATGATACAGTAGCAGATACAGTTGGCTGTATGAGAGCCTGTACACCGATTGCTTCTAATTGGAGTGATAAAATAAATAAGGATTTTAATAGCAGAAAATAAAATTAGATATTAAATTAGATATTAAGGCTGTATCATAAATCATTCTATGATACAGCCCATTTGTTATTTGTTGGATAAGATTTTTAGTTTATCTTTTACAGATAAATGAGAACTATCCAGCTTTTGCTTTACTGATTTTGCATGGTAATAGGTTAGTTTTTCTAAAATTTCTTTTTGCTCTTCTTGCGATATTTTTACTCGGTGGATACAGATGTTTTGAATTTTGCTCTTTTTCATCTGCAAACACCTCGGTAAAATATATTTTTAAGATGCTTGACCTATTCCATTTTGAATTTTGCTGTGGCATAAAACCACAACACGTTATCTATTTTCCGTTTCACTCCCTTACATAAACATACCTAAACCATGATACTCATCGTACTCTTCGTCATAATCTTCGTTAGTGATTTTTTGACCTTGAGCGATGAGTTTTTCAATTTCTTTCTTGCTATGGTGTGGCATCCATTTGCGCTTTGAGTTGTTCTGCATTTCCAAATCTAATAGATTACCAATCAGATTGAATAAATCGTCAGATATAATTCCTGTCTGAGGTGTTTCATATTCCTGATACTCTTCTGAAATAATGCTGTCGCAACCGCCAAGTTCAAAATAGATTTCAAGATTTTCTTTGAGAAATCTTTCATCAAATAGCTTGTTATCCCTGCATTTGTGCTTATCATCTGTAGTGAAAGTTATATACTTTCTGTTGTCCTGCCAGTTGACTGTTACGCCCAATTGTTCAAGAATAAATATAAATTCCGCTTTGCTACTGCTGTTTTTCATAGCATATTCAACCTTGCGTTTGAGCTTTCTTTTCCACTTCGGCATATTGTATCTTGCAGCTTTTGCCTCTGTCAGAGAGAGTCCATACTCTTCACAAATTTTGTTGGAATATTGTTTTGCCTGTATCATTTCATCTCTCGTCTGATGAAATTTCTTTCCGTTTTCAAAGTTAACTGAGTTGAAAACAATATGGTTGTGAATGTGGTTTCTGTCTGTATGAGTAGCAATTACCATTTGATAATTGCCAAAGTACCCTGCAAATTTTAATCCGATTTCGTGTGCAGTTTCCGGTGAAATGTTATCATCAGGACTGAAAGATTGCACTACATGATAATATTGTCTGCCGTCTGTTTTACCGAATTGCTTTTTAACATTCATGAATTCTTCCATGGCAGTTTCAGGCATACAGCTGATACCGCTGATAAGTTTCTGTTCCGTCTTTTCTTCTTTCATAATATACGGAAAGATATTATTCATCGGACTGCCTGAGGTAACGAATTTAACAATTGCCAAACCTTTTGCACCTCCTTTTTCGTTTCAGTCAAATCCACAGCATATACTCCGCTGTTGACTGCTTTTGTAATTTGGTTAAGATTATTTCCGATGCGTCTTAGCTCATTAGCCACATCTTTTACTCCGTCAATTACAATGATTTCTTTATCCAAGGCACAGTCACGGAGGTACATACTTACAAGTCTGTATGATGACAGTGCCTTGGTTTCAATTAACTTTTTCTCTTCAGGTGTTACCCTGAAGGTTAATATTTCTGATCTGTTATTATCTTTGTTCAAATAGTTTCCTTTCTTTATTTGTTAAAGTTTCGTTTCTTTTGGCTTACCTTTTTATACAGCGACAGATACTTGTACTGTCGCTGAGAGGAGAAACATATGCAGTGATTGTTATATGTTTTTTAACATATTTAATCACGGAATATGTTTGGACGAGGGGTTCGGGTCTCCCGAATGCGTTTGTTTTTCGCCGTGGCGTAATACAAATGCGAAACCGGCAATAAACACTCTAAACCGATACACCTTTCATTTGATTTTTTGCTTATGTGCCGATATTCGGATTTTAAATTTTAATTAGAGTACTTATCCTGTTTTTCTTTTATCTTCCCGGATTTCGCCTACAGGGTCGCAAGGGACGAAAGGAACGGAAGTTTTGGCACTCACAATTTCTTCGTCACTTACGGCACTTGAGTCACTGGCAGAAGGATAAGATACTTCAACTAGTCTCTGACCGTTACTTCTGTGGCTTGCAAATTTAATACCATTATCTTCAAGATCATATCTGAACTTGTTCATCATCTGCTTTAGTGATTTTGCTGATAATGAATATCCGTTTGATGAGTTGAAGTTATCAACTAAATCAGTATTGCTGCCTTTGAAATATTTTTGTGATTTCATAAACTCAATGAACTCAATCATTTCCTGTGGCATTGACGGAACAGGATTTTCAAGACTGTCATTAATTAAATCCCAAGTGCAGTTTTCTTTGTTGAAAGATAATTGAAATTTTCTTTGCTCAATATCTCTGCCTGTGCAAAGCAAATTAGCTTTGTTTTCATTTCGCTTGTCTTTGTCCAAAACAAATGCTGCATCAACTGCACCGCTGATACCTGTTGTGCCTGACAACTTGTTAAGCGGATCACTGTCACCTTGTTTTCTAAGATGATGAACCAGCAGAATAGATATTGACATTTCATCTGCATATTGTTTTAACTTTCCGATTTCATTGTAATCATTTGCATAGGATAATTCTGAATTTGAATTTCGTATCATTTGAAATGTATCAATTACAATGAGTGTTGTATCCGTATGTGTAATGATGAAATTCTGTATCTGCTGAATCAATCCTGATTCAATACTTTCAGATTTGGTTGCAACATACAAATTACTTGGCACTTCATCAGTTATGCAATTCAGCCTGTCCTGAATTCTTGCAAGACTGTCTTCAAGGCAGAGATAAAGTACTGTTCCTTTTTCAGTCGGCAGATTCCAAACGGATTCACCTTTAGCAATCCGTACACACCAATCAAGCACCATCCACGATTTACCAATCTTTGGTGCACCGCCGAGAATGGAAACTCCCTGCGGTAACAAGGACTGAATACAAAATCTTGATTTTGGAAATTGCATATCCATCAATGTTTCACCGTCAACTACTTCAAGCAATTTAACTTCTTTTTCCATAAGGTTTACCTCCTTTCTATTGGATTTAAATATATCTTCTTGTTAAGAATTTCTATTTATGTTATCATTTTAGCAGGAGCAAAACCTCAAAACTATGCGTAAGTGAAAATTGAATTTTTTGAGAAAGATTGATTATGGACAGAAGTATTTATTCAAGAACAGGGTTATATATAAAATTTAGAAACAAGAATATTATGGAGCGAGTGGCAGTTGATGATTTAGATATAATTGAGTTAGATCCTATCGATTACAGAAATGAACTCATTGCCCTTTATGACTATGAGTTGCCGAAGATAATTGATAATTACACTGTTGAGTCGGCATATGATTTTGCTGATAAAATTTTAAAAGACAATATTGTCTTAGGCATATTACTAAAGGCGGATATCGATAAATATCTCGTTCACAGAAAACTGATTAAAGAAATTACTACGCTTGAAGAACTCAAAAGCAAATTAGAAACCGTAAGTGTTAGAATGAAGCTGCTGCCATATATGAAGGAACGAGTATATAAGCTTTTGATGTGTATAAGGCACGAAGAAATTCTGGCAGGTGTTTTGGAAGTTAATATGCATGATACGGTTGAATACAAAGTTACCAAAACAAGAAGCGGTGAAGAAATTTTATTTTTTGATAATCCTGGGTCTTATTACGAACATTTGATTTTTACTTTTTATTTAAGAGATGAAACCGTTTGTGAATGTGAAAACTGTAATAGGTTATTTGTTCCAAAGACAAAAAAGAAAACTCTGTACTGTGACAGAGTTTTTAAAGATGGTAAGACCTGCAAACAGATTGGCCCAACACAGAAATATAAGACACTTGCAGTGAATGATATTGTTCTGAAAACTTTTGAAAAAGAGAAAAATAAAATGTATAAGCGAATGGACAGAGCGTATTCATTCGGCGAAACACCAAAATCTATTTCCTATGATGAATATATGTATTGGCTGAATATGTCTGTTAATGCTAAAAATATGTATTTGAATAATGAACTTACAGAAATTGAAGCGTTGAGAATAATACAAACTGATTAAAGATAAAAGCACCTGCTAATCAATAGCAAGTGCTTTAATTTTATAACCCAAGTATTTTTATATAATCCCGTTTACCATATATTATTCTATCAATATATATTTCATTTTCAGACAGATGATAAAATGATAAATAATTACTTGAAATAACATATCGGTAAATTGTAACTTCACCGGTTGGAAGGTAGAGTATAGAACCACTCTCAGCAAATTGCTTTAGAATATTAATTGAATCAATTATACCATTAACGGTATTATCGGCAGCGATTATCTCTTTTAATTCAAATGCAATGTAATCGAAAATTTCATCAAGGTCAGACAACGACTTAGGTGAATAGTGAATTTTATTGTCCATTTACTCTTTTTGAGAAATGTGCTCTGATGTCGTCTTCCGTAAGCCATCCCTCTTCCTCTCCGGATTTTCTGCCTTTTTCAAGTTCACACATCAGTTTTAGTGCTGCTTTCGTTTTTTCATATTCTTCCTGTTCAGCAATATCAACTATAGCATATCGTCCATGACCGTTTTTTGTCAGAAACACAGGCGAGCCGACAGCAACATCCTGTAAAACAGTATTGTAATTTCTTAAATCAGAAATCGGTTTAATATTCGGCATATAAACAACTCCTTTCACAATTATATTATAGCCTAATATCACATAATATTCAACAGTAAATTTTAAGAAATATTTTAAGAAAATAAATTATACTTGAAATAATTATACTTTGTGGTATAATAAATATAAAGTGAAATATAATTATTATGGTGATCGTATGAAAAAGTTTATTAACAGAAATAAGGAAAGAGAATTTTTATCAAAAGAGTACAGTAAAAACACTGCTTCATTTGTGGTAATTTATGGCAGAAGAAGAATCGGTAAAACTTCTCTTTTAAAAGAATTTATCAAAGATAAAAAGGCTTTATTTTTCCTTGCCACTGAAGAATCTGAAAATGAGAACAGAAATGAATTTAAAAGAGCAATAGCAGATTATATCAACAATCCTATTCTTACAGATGCCAATATTGATAATTGGGAGCAGTTGTTCAAATATCTGGTGGAATATAATCCTGCTGAACGCAAGTTGATAATTATTGACGAGTTTCAGTATATCGGTAAATCTAACAGTGCTTTCATTTCGGTTATGCAGAAAATCTGGGACAATATTTTAAGCAAAGAAAATGTTATGCTTATCCTTTGCGGTTCACTTGTTAATATGATGTATTCTCAGACTTTGTCCTATGATAGTCCGCTTTATGGCAGAAGGACAGGACAAATCAAAATGCAGCAGATTCCGTTCAAATATTACAATGAATTTTTTGAGAATTTCAGCGATAAACAGTTGATTGAAAATTATGCTGTAACAGGTGGAGTTCCAAAGTATATTGAATCGCTTGAACCGTATGACGATATATATGATGCGATTAAAAATTGTGTTATGTCGAAAGAAAGCTATTTATATGAAGAACCAAATTTCTTGCTTGAAAAAGAAGTGCAGGATATAGGAAGTTATTTTTCTATAATTAAGATTATAGCATCAGGAAAAGAGAAGCCAAGTGAAATTGCATCTGCACTTGAAATTAAGTCAACAAATTTGCCAAAGTATTTAAATGTATTAATTGATTTGGATATACTTGAAAGAGAGGTTCCTGCAACTGAAGCAAATCCCGAAAAAAGTAAAATGGGATTATATAAAATCAAGGATAATTATATAAAGTTCTGGTTTAAGTTTATTTATCCATATAGATCATATATTGAAATGGACAATATAGATTTTGTTATGGACAAAATAAAGAAAGGCTTTATTGCAAATCATGCAGCCTTTGTTTATGAGGATATATGCAGAAAAGAGTATATGAATCAACTGGTTGTCAATGATACTTGGGATTTTGTTCCGACTAAAATCGGCAGATGGTGGGATAGAAGTGATATTGAAATTGATATTGTTGCAGTGGATGAAAACAGTAATAATATCATATTCGGAGAATGCAAATACACAAATGATAATATGAATATTGATGTGTATTATAATCTCATTGAAAAGATTAAAAAGGTTAATTGGAATAAGACAAATAGAAATGAATATTTTGTGTTTTTCAGTTTTAATGGATATACAGATAAAATGAAAAAACTTGCCGAAGAAAAGGGTAATATAATTTTATATTGAGCCTTTACTAATTTCGTTTTCCATGTTAACATCAAGCGTGAAAGGAGAGTGTATATGAAAGTAGCAATTTATAGCCGAAAGTCCTTGTTTACAGGTAAGGGTGAGAGTGTTGAAAATCAGATTGAGATGTGTAAGCAATACATCAAATTTTCAATGGTTGATGTTGAGGTTGCTGATGAGGATATATTCGTCTATGAGGACGAAGGCTATTCTGCAAAGGATTTGAAACGCCCGCAGTTTCAGCAGATGATGAAAGACCTTGAAACATATAAATTTGAGTATATTGTGTGCTATCGTTTGGATAGGCTCAGCCGTAATGTCAGTGATTTTTCGGGACTTATTGAAACCCTCAACAACAAGGGTGTAAATCTGATTTGTATAAAAGAGCATTTTGACACCTCCTCGCCTATGGGCAAGGCTATGATGTATATTACCTCCGTTTTTGCTCAATTAGAGCGTGAAACGATTGCCGAGCGTGTTCGTGACAATATGCACCTTTTGGCTCGAACTGGCAGATGGCTTGGCGGTACACCTCCTACAGGCTATCAGGGGGCAGAGGAGAGTGAGATTATCGTTGACGGCAAGGTTAAAATCTCACACAAATTAGTGTTCAGTGATGAGATTGAAACGGTAAAATTGATGTATAATCACTTTCTTGAAACACATTCCGTATCTGCCGTGAGCAAGCATCTTATTGCTAAAAAGATTAAATCAAAGACTACAGGAAAATACTTTTCAGTACTCGGTATTCGTGACATTCTGCAAAATCCTGTCTACTGTATTGCGGATGAAAATGCCTATAATTACTTTGCTGAAAACGGCTCTGACATCTGCCAAAATGCTGAATTATGGAACGGTGAGCACGGTATTTCAACCTATAACAAAAGGGATTACAGCCGTTCAGGTGCGCCGAGAAATTCGCTGAATGAGTGGATTGTTGCAATTGGCAGACACGAGGGAATTATTCGCGGTAAGGATTGGGTGTCCATTCAAAAATACTTTCATAATAACCATAAAGAAAAGATTGTTAATCACAGTGAAGTCGGCTTATTATCGGGATTAATTTACTGCACAAAATGCGGTGAAAAGATGTTCTCAAAAAAGCACAAGGCGACAAGTGACAATTTCAGTTATATCTGTTCGAGTAAACTGAAAGGCAACAACGCACTTTGCGATTGCCCTAATTTAACAGGTCAGCAGACAGACGATTTAGTGGTTGATTATATTAAAGGTGAATTGGACAATTTCGACACCTTTACCTCCGCCCTTGAAAACTTGAAAAAGGAGTATGAAAAAGAGCAGAATGACGATAAAACAGGCAAAATAAAAAAGGATATTGAAACCACGCAAAATGAAATCAATACCCTTGTAAATCGTTTGACCGATACAACATTGAGTAGTGTTGCAATCAGTGCGATTGACAAAAAAATCGTTGAACAAACTGAATATTTACACGTTCTTGAAAAGGAACTTGCAGAGCAAAATCAATCTGATGATAACATTGATTTTGATACTTACGCTTTAATAGAAGGTGTTAAGTCTTTTAAGAATTTATTTGATGATTTATCCATTTATGACAAACGGCAGATTATAAGACTGCTCATTCAGAAAATCGAGTGGGATGGAGCGGATTTACATATTTTTATGTACGGTGAATAAAGCCATTTCAGCCGTTTATTCACCGAAAAGCACACAAAAGTTGCCGCAATGTTGGTGGCGTATTTCCACTTTTAATTGCAATAATATCCATGTTTTTTGTTAAAAACAGCTTTTTGTCTGCGATGATACTGCTTGCCATGATTGCAGTGTCAATGCTGATGACCTTTGCATGCTCCAAACTGCTGACATCAACGGTTTTAAAGGGTGTAAGCAGTTCATATATTATGGAGCTGCCGCCGTATCGCAAACCAAAGGTGCTAAGGCTTATAGGTGATACAATCAGGGAAAAGGTGCTTTTTGTTCTGCTGCGTGCAGTTGTTGTTGCGGCTCCTGCAGGCTTGATAATCTGGGTGCTGACGAATATTTCTGTCGGTGATATTTCATTGCTCAGTAAAATATCAGAGGTGCTTAATCCGATTGGTCAGTTTCTTGGTATGGATGGTGTAATGCTGTTGGCGTTTATACTTGGTTTCCCTGCCAATGAAATTGTAATACCGATTGCATTGATGGTTTATTTATCAACCGGAGAGCTCAGCGATTATTCATCACTTGAAAGTCTGAAAACAATTTTAGTTGATAATGGATGGACCTGGGTAACAGCACTATGTGTATGTGTGTTTTCAATGTTCCACTTTCCGTGTTCAACAACCCTCCTTACAATATATAAGGAAACAAGGAGTGTCAAGTGGAGTGCATTATCAATGCTCGTTCCGCTTATGGCGGGTGTGGTCTGCTGTGCCTTGATTAATCTGATATCAAAATTGTAGGAGTTATATATTTTTACATTTTTCTCACATTATATGGAATATAATATCTCACGGGAAGTGTAAAAATGAATGTTAAGGAAAAGATAAAGAAAATAGATAAGGGCAGCTTAAAAAATGCTCGGTTTAACGTGATATTGAAGAGGGGCGCATGGTTTCTTGCAAGCCTTGTGCTCAGTGTGTCAACGGTAATCGGCGGAAGCTGCCCTTTTGCCGTGTCACTTATTTGTGTGTCCAGCAGAAAAAATTTTTTGTTTTCGACTGTCGGTGCAGGGCTTGGCTATATGATTTTTTGCAGCGGGAATGATGCAATAAGGTATTTCAGTGCAACCATTATTGCCTGCCTTGGTACACTGGCGATAAATATTTTCAATACTAAGAAAGAAGCTTATCTGCCTATGCTGGTAGCTTTTTTATCAGTTTTTACAACAGGCATTGTTATGAATCTGAAAACAGGAGCAGTTATAGGTCAATATGCTCTTGTGTTCGGTGAAGCCGTTCTTGCAATGGGGAGCAGTTATTTCTTTTTCAAGGGTGTAAACTGCAATATGAAAAGACTTAAGTTCAAGGCCCTGCCGGTGGCGGATTTGACCTGTCTGCTTATTTCTTTTTCAACATTGCTTTCAAGTCTTTGTGTCATCAATATTAAAGGCTTTGCACCGGCAAGAATGATAGCGGCTGCAATAATGCTTATTGCAATACGTTTCGGCTCAAAAAAATGGGGACTTATTATTTCTATATGCTTGGGTTTTTCCGTTGGTATAAGCGGTGAAAACAGCTTGTTTTTGCTTGGCGCGTATGCATTTTCAGCACTTGCTGCCGGGCTTTTTACATCTGTATCATCCCTAAGCGTAGGTGCTTGCTTTGTTTTTTCAATGGCGTTTTTTGCCGTTGCGTCGGGAGAAGGCGCATTAGCTCTTTGCACTGTTCTTGAAAGCTTTGGCGGTGCGTTGATTTTAGTTCTTTTGCCTGAAGGTGCAAGATATAAAATCAATGAGTTTTTTGAAAGCGGTGCTGATATTGCACCCGATGGGAGCTTAAGGCAAAGTCTGGTGGTAAGGCTCCGTTTTGCCTCCTCTGCCTTATCACAGGTAAGCGAAAGCGTGCGTGATGTCAGAGAAAAAATTAATGAAATGGGACGCACCGAGCCAATGGAAAGTGAGCTGCGAATGGTTGCGGCAGACCAGTTTTTTTCGATAAGTGATATGCTTGCCGATCTTGCCTTTGAGTTTGATGAGGCCGAGCTTTTTGACTATAAGGCTGCAGGTAAGATAAGACGGATGCTGGGTGAATATGATATATACCCTGAAAATATTTCAGTTATTGTGGACAAGTTTAACAGAACAAGAGTTGAAATTTCAGCACCTTCAAAGACCCATGGGCTTGACAGCCCGAGGATTAAAGCTGAAATTGAAAAAATCTGCGGAAGATATTTTGAAAAAAGCCGAACAAATTATTCGGGTAAAAGCCAGATGGTGTCGATTATAGAACGTGCAAATTACAAAATGGACTTTGGCTTTGCGCAGTATTGTGCTGAGGGTAAGCTGTGCGGTGATACCATTAAAATGATTAATGACGGCAGAGGGCATATGATTTTCATTATAAGCGACGGAATGGGCAAGGGCGGACGTGCTGCTCTTGATGGTGCTATGGGAGCAGGTCTGTTGTCAAAGCTGCTTTCGGCAGGCTTTGGCTTTGATTCGTCGCTTAAGGTCGTTAACAGTGCTTTGCTTGTAAAAAGCAGTGAGGAAAGTCTTGCGACTCTCGATTGCGCCTGTGTTGATTTATTCAACGGAAAGTGTGAATTTTACAAGGCAGGAGCCCCTAAAAGCTATGTGCTGAAAAATAATTCACTGAGCAAATGTGAGCTGAGCTCAATGCCTGCAGGTATTTTAAGAGGTATTGAATTTGCCAAACGCACCACTGTGCTGAATGTCGGTGATGAAATCATAATGATGAGTGACGGTATTACCGATTTAGGCGGAATACTTGATGAATTTATTAAAGTGAATGATAAGGTAACGTCAAATGAGCGTGCTCAGGCGATACTTGATTTTGCATTGGAGCACGGTGATTCACGCCACAGGGACGATATGTCGGTTATTGTTGCAAGGTTAATTAAGGATTGATTTGATGAAAAAGCTTCTTGCTAAAAAGAAAAAAGAATCTGCTGTTACTATACCGCCGAGCCTTGACAGCTTTCCTGATTTTACAAAAAAGGAAATTTTTACACAGGGTCAGCTTATTGATGATTTGCTTGACAGATATATAAAGGCGGACAAAATCAGCTTTGATTATTTAAAGGTTAAGATAGATAAAATCAAAAGAATTTATATTATCGGTGCAGGGACTGATTATTCCTGTGCAGTATTCGGTTCATATAATTTTGAGGTTTTGCTTGATATCATTTCCGTTCCGTTGGCGTTGGGTGAGTTTTTGTATTCTAATCCGATTCTTGATAAAAATACCCTGGTTGTTTTAATCGGTGAAAGCAGCAGTGTTCAGAAACGTATCGAGGGCAGCGGTGCAAGGCTGATAAGAATTATGGATTTCAGCGATAATAAAGGTGATATTGTGCTTAATTATAAAACGCTGGGCAGAATACCGACAGCCTCATATTCACTAAAGCTGACAGCACTTGCAATGCTTGCTTTATATTTCGGAGAGAAAAATCAGGTTATTACTCCTCTTTACGTAAAAATTGCAACGCAAATGCTAAGAGGATTAAAACATAAAATAAAAGGTATCTTATCTCAGGAATATATTATCAATGAAGCTGCAGGAGCACTTGACAGTGATAAACTGCTTTTTACAGGGACTAATGTAGATTATGCGGTTGCAGTTTATGCAGGTGAGCTTTTGCACTCAAAAAAATGCCTTTCATCCTCAATATCCTTAGGACAGCTTAATCCGGAATTTAAGGATAATTTTTCAATCATTGCATTAGCGTCAAATATTGATTTTTATAATCTTATAAGCCATATTGATGATTTTAAGCTGAAAATAGTTTCAAGCAGTGTGGATGCGGATGATGATAAAATACTGTCTTATGATGAATCTATCCCACTTTTAAACCCGATACTGAGCGGTGTTATCATTCAGATGATTGCTTATGTAAAGCGAAACGGTTGACTTTGCTTTAATTTGTGTTATAATGCTGATAGAAAAATTGAAAGAGGTGGAAGAATGTATAACTTTTCTTGCAAGTAAGAATGATAAGCAGTGTGCCAAGGGCTCATTGCGTCTGTTGCGGGAAAGTTATTAAATCTGTCTGCTTTATCATATGCTGTGCCGCCCCCTTGGCGGTATTTATGTGCTGTGTCGGCTGCAAGAGATGCTTTCTTGCAGCCATTATTTTTTGTTACGGTACAGGAGGGCTTAATAATGTCTATGATTAAAGTTGATGGCTTGACCTTTGCATATCCTCAAAGCTATGACAATATATTTGAAAATGTCACCTTTCAGATTGATACAGATTGGAAGCTTGGCTTTGTGGGAAGAAACGGCAGAGGAAAAACCACTTTTTTAAATTTGCTTTTGGATAAATATGAGTACAGCGGAAAAATAATCAGCTCAGTAGAGTTTGATTATTTTCCGTACCCTGTTAAGGAAAAAGATAAATTAACAATGGATATACTCAGTGAGGTTTGTCCCTTCGCTGAGGAATGGGAGATTTATCGGGAGCTATCGCATCTTGAGGTTGATGGTGATGTTCTTTTCAGAGCCTTTGAAACCCTTTCAAATGGTGAGCAGACAAAGGTGCTGCTTGCGGCACTGTTTCTTAATGAGGGTCATTTTTTGCTGATTGATGAGCCGACCAATCATCTTGATATCAGGGCGAGAGAATTGGTGGCAAAATATCTGAACAGCAAAAAAGGTTTTATACTGGTATCGCATGACCGAAGGTTTCTTGACGGCTGTGTTGATCATATTCTTTCAATGAATAAGAATAATATAGAGATACAGAGCGGCAACTATTCATCCTTTTCACAGAATTTTGAACGCAGGCAGGCGAGTGAAGCTGCAGAGAATGAACGGCTCAAAAAGGATATAAAGCGTTTAAAGACAGCCGCACGCCGAACAGACGAATGGTCGGGACGTGTGGAAAAATCAAAAACAGGTGCTTACGATAAGGGTTTTGTGGGTCATAAGGCTGCTAAAATGATGAAACGCTCAAAAGCTATTGAGAACAGGCAGAACAGGGCTGTTGAGCAGAAATCAATGCTCCTCAAAAATGCTGAAAGGGCAGATGCTTTAAAGATGTTTCCGCTTATGTATCACAGCAGCAGGCTTGTGTCGGTTTTGCAGGTTTCAATAAGCTACGATTGCAAAGCCGTGTGTGAGCCTGTTACTTTTGAGGTTAATCAGGGTGACCGTATTGCTCTTGACGGCAGAAACGGAAGCGGAAAAAGCAGTATTCTGAAGCTGATTATCGGTGAAGAAATAAATCATACAGGCTTGATAAATATAGGTTCGGGAATGAGAATATCCTATGTTCCTCAGGATACATCATACTTATGCGGAACACTGTCAGCACTTGCCGATAGCAGCGGTATTGATGAAAGTCTGCTTAAAACCGTTGTAAGTAAGTTAGGTGTGGAAAACAGTCAGCTTGAAAAGGAAATTTCGGATTTTTCAGACGGACAGAAGAAAAAGGTGCTGCTTGCAAAAAGCCTTTGTGAAAGGGCACATCTTTATATATGGGATGAACCGCTTAATTTTATTGATGTTTATACACGTATACAGCTTGAGAATCTGCTCTGCACTTTTTCACCAACAATGATTTTTGTTGAACACGATGAAATGTTCAGAGATAAAGCGGCAACAAAAATTATTGAAATATAATTTATATTGCAAGGCTTCGTAATTTCTGCTATAATTTATATATTATGAAAAAAATATTATCAGTCTTGTTAACCTTGCTGCTGGTTTTTAGCTTATCAAGCTGCAGCAGCGTTCATAAAAAAGAAAAATACACCTCAAGCTTTCTTGATTTGTTTGATACTGCATCAACTGTTATTGCTTATGACGACAGTCAGGAGGCTTTTGATGAGCATATGGAGCAGTTTCACGGCAGGCTTGAGGAATATGATAAGCTTTATGATATTTATAATCCCTATGAGGGTGCGGCAAACCTTTATACACTCAATCAGCAGGCAAAGGACGGTCCCGTTAAGGTTGATGAAAGAATTATTGATTTGCTTGAATACTGCAAATATGTTAATGATTTAAGCGAGGGTAAAACAAATGCCTGCTTCGGCTCAGTGCTGAGGCTGTGGCATTACAGCCGTGAAAATGCAGGAAATAATCCTGATAAGGCAGCATTGCCCGATATGACAGAGCTTAAAAAGGCAGCAGAGCATACCTCGTTTGACAGCCTTGTTATTGATAAGGAAAACAGCACCGTGTATTTCAGTGATCCTGATTTAAAGCTTGATGTGGGTGCAATTGCCAAGGGCTATGCGGTACGTGAGGTCACAAGCTGGGCTAAGGAAAATCTCTGGACTGCAGCAGCAATAAGCATAGGCGGTAATGTTTCAACCTTCGGCTTTAAGAATGATGACGGCAGAACTTTATGGAATATCGGTATTGAAAATCCTGATACCACATCAAACGACTATCTTCTGAATGTAAAAATTACGGATTTGTCTGTTGTAACCAGCGGTGACTACCAGCGTTATTTTGTTGTTGACGGCAAAAAATACTGCCATATCATTAATCCCGAAACACTGATGCCTGCTGAATATGTGGCGAGTGTTTCGGTTATCTGTAACGATTCGGCACTTGGCGATGCACTTTCAACAACATTGTTTAATATGCCTGTTGATGATGGTATGGAGCTTGTGGAAAGTCTTAACGGCGTAGAGGCTGTCTGGGTTGATAAGGAATATAATAAATCTTTCAGCTCAGGCTTTGAGGAATATATATTTAATGACTAAATTTTAAGGAGAAGCACTATGAACAGTAAGGCACATTTTAATCCAAAATCAATGAAATGGTTAATTTCACTTGCAGTAATGATTGTTTTGTCCGCAGGGGTTATTTTCGGCTCGAGGGCAATTGATGAGCTGGCAAATAAAAAATATAATGAGCACCATGAGCCCGGCTTTACCATCGCATCAACTGAAGCTATTGACATTGCAGGCTATGATACTGCAAGCTTTAATGTAAGTGCGGTTGAAAAGGCTCTTGATGCAAGCGGAAATGTTGTGGCTTATATTGTAACAGGCGAAACTGTCGGCTATAATCAGGAGGAGCCTATTGAAATGGCTACTACTGTTTCAGCAGACGGCACTCTCGTGTGCGGTGTTGAAATTATTCATCAGAATGAAACCGAGTATCTTGGCGTACAGATTCAGGGTGAGAATTTCAAAAATCAGTTCAAGGGCAGACTTCTTCCCGTTGTTTCATCTGCTGACACAGCAAAGGGCTCAACCATTGATGTTATTGCAAGGTCAACAATATCCTCAGAGGCTGTAATTGACGGTGTTAACAATGCGGTCGATTTCCTCGGCGGAGCAAATCTGATTGAGGCTGCGGAGTAATGAAAAAGGCGGATTTTATCCTTATCGGAGTGGTTGCCGTTGTGGCTGCAGTACTGGTTTTATGTCTTTATGTTTTTAACGGCGGCAGCGGTGATTTTGTGCAGATTGAGGTTGATGGTGTTGTGACAGATACGATTCCCCTCAGCAATGACACAGTGCGTGAAATCCAAACTGATAACGGAACAAATACCTTAGTGATTTCGGAGGGCAGTGCTGTTATGACACAGGCTGATTGCCCTGACGGTATTTGTGCAAATCACAAGCCGATTCATAAAACAGGGGAATCCATTATCTGTCTGCCGCATAAGGTAGTTGTTACGGTTATTAGTGACAAATCAAATGATAATGAGATAGATGCGGTTGCTTAAATATGAAAAAAAATAAAGTTAAAAATGTTGCTTTTTTCGGTATGATGGTGGCACTTGCCTTTACCTTCAGTTATCTGGAAAGCTTAATACCTTTTAATATCGGAATTCCCGGGGTTAAGCTGGGTCTTGCAAATCTCGTTGTGGTTGTGGCACTTTATACAATGAAACCGAGCGAGGCTTTTGCAATAGCCGTTCTGAGAGTTCTGCTGGCAGGTATGACCTTCGGCAATCTTTACAGTCTTGCATACAGCCTTTGCGGCGGAGTACTCAGCTTTGCGGTAATGTGCCTTGCGAAAAAGACAAAGCTTTCAATAATCGGCGTCAGTATGCTGGGCGGAATAAGTCATAATATCGGTCAGATAATTGTTGCGGCAATTGTTATGGAAACGGTAAGGATAGCCTACTATCTGCCTGTGCTTCTTGTTGCAGGGCTGATTACAGGTCTTCTAATGGGTGTTGTATCCAGGCTGATTGTAGACAGAATAAAGAAAATCAAAAACTCAAAAAATAAAAGCTGATGTGAATCAGCTTTTTTATTTTATAATTAGACTTTGCCGTAGAAATTTAATGTTTTTCAGAATTCTACGGTTAGTATGTGTACTATGCTTAACAATATTATTACAATAGTATTGAAAGAAGGAGGTGTCTTATGGACCAAATTAAAATCGGCAAATTCATTTCAAAATGTCGTAAGGAAAAAAAGATGACACAAGCTCAGCTTGCAGAGAAATTGAATATTACCGACAGAGCAGTTTCAAAGTGGGAAACAGGCAGAGGTATGCCTGATTCTTCCATAATGCTCGAACTTTGCAACGAGCTTGGAATTACTGTGAATGAATTATTATGTGGGGAGCGATTGAAAATGGATGATTATAATTTGAAATTTGAAGAAAATTTACTTGCGGTTCAAAAGGAAAAGGAAGAAAGTGACAGACGAATGCTGAAGCTTGAAATGGTGATAGGTATTATATCTTCTATAGCATTTTTGGTGCTGGTATTTACCGCATTATTTGCAGGCTTGTATCCGATTGCCCGGGTGGCACTTATATCAATTGGTGCTTTGATTTTTATTACCGGTGTAGCCAATGCAATAAAAATTGAACAGATTGCAGGTTATTATGAGTGCAGAGAATGTAATCATAAGTATATACCGTCCTATAACAGTGTTTTGTTTTCAATACACCATGGAAGAACAAGATATATGAAATGCCCTCAATGCGGTAAAAAAAGCTGGCAGAAAAAGATTGTATCCAAATAGTAAGAGTAACACCGACTGCATTACAGTCGGTGTTACTCTTTTGGTAATTATTTTTACTGATTTAACCCTTCGATTCAATCAGCTTGCAATCTAATTCTTTTGTTTTTATCTGATTGTTTTCAACTCTTGCGATTGTTAATTTAACTGTGTCACCGGGCTTTGAGTCAGCCAGAACTGACGTCATAATATCAGTTGAGGTGAGTGTTTCACCGTTAATTGCAACAATCATATCATACTGCTGAACGCCCTTTGATGACAAATCGGAATCACTGCTGATTTCACTGATAACCATTGTGCCCTGTGCATCCTTGAAGCCCAATTCGTTTAGTGCCTGAATGATTGCGTTAGAATTGTTAAAGCTTGTAATCGGTGAATAGGTGATACCGATTTTTGCTCTGCCCTCAACATAACCGACCTTGATTAAGCTGTTTGCTGTTTCAACAGCAGTTTTTGATGGCACGGCAAAGCCCATGCCCTCATATTCAGTTGAGGCTATTTTTGATGAATTAATACCTATTACCTGACCCTGCATATTGAATAAGGCACCGCCGCTGTTGCCGGGATTGATGGCAGCATCTGTCTGAATACAATCTGTATCATAGCCGATTGATGATGAAACCGGTCTTGCGAGGGCGGAAATATAACCGCTTGTAATGGAATTTTTAAATTCCAGACCACCCGGACAGCCGATTGCAACAACCTGCTCACCGACTACAAGATTTTCACTGTCAGCAAAATCTGCAATCTGCAGACCCGTTTTATCAACGGAAAGCACTCCGATATCTGTCTGTGCATCAAAGCCGACCATTGTTGCATCAAGCTCGGTATCATCATTAAGCGTTACCTTGAAGCTGTCACCGTCGCTGATAACGTGGGCACAGGTTAAAATGTAGGTTTTGCCGTTGCTTTCACTCATCAGAACGCCTGAGCCCTCACCTGATTTTGAAGGCTCGCTGTTAGAATTGTTATTCTGACCGTAGCCGAAGAAATGGTTATATGCATCTGCATTTTTTGAATACACTGTAATGCCTACACAGGAGTCGATTGAATTTTTTGCAACACCTGCAACCGTGTAGTTATTGTCTTTATCCTTAAGAGGAACGTCCCCGCCTTCACTGAGTGTTTTATCATCAATCTCCTGTGACTGGTTTGTATGATTCTGATTATCCTTTGAATCACCGATTGTGCCTGTTAAAGCACTTACGGCAAGTGCCACGCCTGCAATAACAAGACAAACAGCCAGAACGATCAGTATAATTATACCGGCCTTGCTCTTTTTCGGAGGCTTGTTATTATTGTTCTGCTGATCAAAGCTCTGATTTTGATAGCTGCCGTTATTTGGCGGAGTGTAATAGCTTGAATTGTTCTGGTTAGCCGTACTCTGATTGGCTGTATCTTTATTCTGATTTGTGTAGGAATAATGATAGGTTGTGTTTTCAAAGGGCGGTTTGTCATTGTTCGGCGGTGTATAATAATTACCGTTGCTTGTACCGCCTGTTGGCTGACTGCTGTCTGCAGTCGGGTTATAATACTCCGGTCTTGCTTTATTTTCAGAGTCCTTATTTTTGTTTTCAAAGTCTTCCATTATTTCTTAATCTCCTTTTTATAGATGGGGCTGTACGTCTTAGGTAAGGTGAATATAAATTCAGCCGATGATTCATCGTCGCTTTTTGCCCAGATTTTACCTCCGTGCATTTCCACCATCATTTTAACTATATAAAGTCCGAGTCCTGCACCCTTGGCATCAAGACTTCTTGACTTATCAACCTTATAAAATCTTTCAAAAACCTTCGGCAGCTCATTGCTCTGAATACCAATGCCGCTGTTTTTGATATGCACCTCAATTCTGTCATTCAAATCCTTCATTGACACATTGATAAAGCCGTTTTCATTTGTGAATTTAACAGCATTGTCAAAGATGTTGTAAATTACCTGATAAATCATATCGGTATCCGCAACAATATAGGTTGGTGCCAAATCCTCAAGTCCCTGTATTTCAATATTCTTTTCCTCAATCTTTTGCTCAAAGGTTAAAAGAATATGAATAATCTGATCGCTGATGTCATAGTTGGACGGCTTCATTTCAAAGCTGCCTGATTCGATTTTACTCATATTAAGCATAGCAACAACAAGCCGTGAAAGACGTCGGATTTCGCCGCTGACAATATTAAGATAATAATCCTGTTTATCTTTCGGTATAGTGCCGTCAAGTATTCCGTCAATAAAACCGCCGATTGAAGTCATTGGTGTTCTCAGTTCGTGCGATACATTGGAAACAAAGCTTCGCCTTGATGATTCCAGTGTATCCAGTGAATCTGCCATATCGTTAAAGGCTCTGCCCAAATCTGCAAGCTCATCATCACTGGTGATTTTTACTCGGTATGAAAAATCACCGATTGCAAATTTCTTTGCTGCAGTACTCATCTGCCGCAAAGGCTTAACAAAATTTTTAGTCAGCTTCCATATTGCAATAAAGGCGGCAGCAAGACATACAAGTGCACTGAGGATGAACATTCTCATTACAGACAAGGTCAGTGAATCAGCAGTTGTAGGAGTTGTGCCGAAAACAGTACCGATTATCTGCTGTTTACCGTTTAAGTCATCATAGTATACCGGTTTGCCTACAATATAGGACGTTGTGCCGTTAACCTTTGCCTTGCCGATAAAGCTGCCCTCAAAAGCACCCTGAAGCATAGCACTGTCAACAGTAAACCTGTTGTGATATGTGCAGACAGGCAGTCTGCCAAGATAAGGTGTTTCATTACCCTTTTCCCTGCACATTATTATATTGCCCTCATTGTCACAGACAAATATATCGGCATCAATAGAGCTGCATACTATATCAAGAGTGTTGCAAATCATACCCTTTTCAATAGAATAGCGGTCATTCATATCCTGATCAATCATTGTTGATGAAACACTGCTGACAATTAAGTCGACATTTTCTCTTAAAAGTTTGGTGTTTTCACTTTGAGTGTAGGCATTAACAAGCAGGGTAAGCGTAAAGCCGAGTACCCCAAGTACCACAAGGAAGATTGTTGCAAACAAAACAAAGTATTTTGCAAAAATATTATGCTTTATATGTCTGCCGTTAGTTTTTTCATTAAACAGCATTTATATTAGTCCTTTGTTTCAAATTTATAGCCAACGCCCCATACGGTTTTAAGTGACCATTTGTCAGACACACCCTCAAGCTTTTCACGAAGTCTTTTGACGTGAACATCAACAGTTCGTGAATCGCCGTAGTAATCAAAGCCCCATACCTCGTCAAGAAGCTGGTCACGGGTGTAAACCCTGTTTGGATTTGAAGCGAAATGATAAATCAGCTCAAGCTCTTTAGGCGGGGTATCAACAGCTTCGCCCTTTACCTTGAGCTCGTAGTTAACAATGTTTATTTCAAGGTTATCATAGGTTACAACCTTTTTTGTGTTACTTTCTTCAGAAGGAGTGCCATTTGTTCTTCTGAGAACAGCTTTGACTCTTGCCATAACCTCTTTTGCATCAAATGGCTTTGTTACATAATCATCAGCGCCAAGCTCAAGACCAAGCACCTTGTCAAAGGTTTCTCCCTTAGCAGTAAGCATAATAATCGGTGCAGATGAAACCTTTCTGATTTCTCTGCAAACCTGCCAGCCATCCATTTTCGGCAGCATAATGTCAAGCAGCACCAGTTCAGGTGATTTTGCATGGAAGGTGTTAACAGCAGCCTGACCGTCATTGGCAACATAAACGGTGTAACCGTCATTTTCTAAGTACAGCTTTAAAAGCTCGCATATGTTCTTATCATCGTCTACAACAAGTATTTTTGTGCTCATTTCATTTTCTCCTTTTCATTGTGACACCATCATAGCACCACAAATTGATATTTTTTTGATGTTTTGGTTAACAATTTTTGAAAATTTTTAACAGTTTATAAATTTCAGATTAATGTTTTTTTACCATTCCTTGCCCCTGTTTATGCAGCTTTCGGCAAAGTCAATAAATTGCTTTGCACATCTCGGCGATCTACCGCCTCGGCGTGTTGCCCATTGTTCTGCCTTGAAGCAAAGCTTTTCCTCATCGGCATCAAGCCCTCTGTCTGCTGCAATCTTTTTTACAATGTCAAGATATTCAGCCTTGTTGGGGTTGATAAATGTGATTGACAGACCAAATCTGTCGGACAGGCTCAGCTGTTCCTGCATAATGTCATTAAGATTCATTTCATTTTGTCTGTCGCTGAAGCTTTCTTTAATAAGGTGACGTCTGTTTGATGTGGCATAAATAAGCGTGTTCGCCTGCTTTCCTGACAATGAGCCTTCAAGTGCAGCTTTAAGCTCACTGAAAGAGCTGTCATTTGAGTCAAAGCTTAAATCATCTATATATATAATGAATTTCAATGGTGCATCTGCGATAGCCTCACGGATAAGGGTGAGCTCACGAACAGTGCTTTTGGGTATTTCTATCATCCTAAGACCTTGGGTGTGATATTCGTTAAGCAGTGCGTGAACGGTGGAGCTTTTGCCTGTTCCTCTGTCACCATAAAGAAGAACATTGTTTGCCGGATGACCTGTAACAAAGCTTTCCGTATTGTCAATCACCTTTTGCCTTTGTATCTCGTAATTCTTTAAATCTCTGAGTGTTATCGGGTCAGTTGATGTCACAGGGCACAGTTCACCATTTCTCCATGTGAACGCAATGTGCTTTGCGAATTTGCCGTAACCATTCATTCTGTGATATTTGATTAAATCATCAATTTTGTCTTTCCAGTTTGTGTCGAGCGGGCTTGCTGCACTGCCGTTATAGAATTTAGGCAGAGTATTAAGTATTTCCCTGATTTCATCATTTTCAATATTGCTGATTATATCGTCAGCAGTTATTCCTGCAATTTCCTCCAGCATCGCAAGGTCTGACCTTGCTGCTTCAATGATTTTTTCATCAGCCAAATCCCCGCAGGCTGCTTTTGTGAACAGGTTATCATTAGTTAATATGCATTTTGATATATGCTCTTTAACTGAACCGGCAGCGAGAACTCGCCTGTAAAAGCTGCTGTATGCACCGATTACATATTCCTCTGCAGTGTTCAGCAGCTCAAAAAGCTCTGCGTACAGCTTGTCCTCCCGGAGGTTATATACACAAAGTGCCTCCATATAATATTTGATTTTTGTTATTTTATTCATATTTTCCGCTTCCAGACTTGTTTTGTTTAGATTTTTTAAAAAGATAATATTATTCCATATTATATATAATAAAACATTATATTCCGTTTTACAAGCAGTTGAGCAATAATTTGTGAAAAATAAGGATTTTATTATAGACAAAACACAAATTATATATTGTATGATGTCAGACAACATATTGACATTCTGAGTGCTCCTGTGCTATTATAAATAAAAAGAGGTGATACAATGAGCAAGCTTGCAGACAATACTGCACAGCGTATTGTTGAAATGATAGAAAATGAAAGCAGATTTGCAGTAGGCGATAAACTGCCGAATGAGGTTGAACTTTCTGCAGAGCTGGGGGTAAGCCGTTCAACACTCAGAGAGGCGATAAAAATTCTCACAACCAGCGGATTGCTTGAAATCCGCCGTGGAAAGGGCACATTTGTTACTGCAAAAACAATTGTGGACTACAGTGAAATTAATGATATATCGTCAGGTCTTGATGATTTGTTTGAGATGCGTTTGATGTTTGAGCCTGATTGTGCCTATCTTGCGGCTCAGCGTGCAACCGATGAAGAAATTGATATAATATGCTATTACGGCGAGGAAATTGAAAAGAAAATTTTAAGCGGTGAGGACCGCACCTTTGAAGAACAGAAATTTCACGAAAGCATTGCAAATGCTACACATAATGCGTTTGTAAAGCAGTTTATTCCGATTATTTTCAATGCTATAAAAAAAGGTGTTCTGGTTCTGACAAAGGATCAGGATGTAAGTGAGGATAATATGAAGGATGACCAATTGATTATGGAATTCCTGAAAAAAAGAAATCCCGATGGTGCACGCACGGCAATGAGGCTTCATATCATTCATGCAATTGAAATGCTTAAGAAAAATAATTAAATTCACTATTGACATTGGACAACTAACGCTATATAATGAAAATTGTTAAAAACACAATCAGGTTGACAGACAACCTGATTGCAAAAAATATATTTTTTATTTACGGAGGAAATTAAAATGGCAGAAGCAAAGATTTTTTATGAATCAGACTGTAATCTTGATGTACTTTCAGGCAAAACAGTTGCTATTATCGGTTTTGGCTCACAGGGTCACGCTCATGCACTTAACCTGCATGAAAGCGGTGTTGATGTAATCGTTGGTCTTTATGAGGGATCAAAGTCATGGAAGCATGTTGAGGAGCTTGGTCTTAAGGTTATGACAACTGCTGATGCAACAAAGGCTGCAGATGTTATTATGATTCTTACACCTGATGAGAAGCAGGCTGCAATCTACAAGAGTGATATTGAACCAAACCTTACAGAGGGCAAGGCTCTTGCATTTGCACATGGTTTTAACATTCACTTCAAGCAGATTGTACCTCCATCATTCGTTGATGTATTTATGATTGCTCCTAAGGGACCTGGTCACACAGTTCGTTCAGAGTATAAAGAGGGCAAAGGTGTTCCTTGTCTTGTTGCTGTATATCAGGATGCAACAGGTCACTGTCTTGATACAGCACTTGCTTACGGTGCCGGTGTTGGCGGTGCTCGTGCTGCTATTCTTGAAACAACCTTTAAGTGTGAAACTGAAACTGACCTTTTCGGTGAGCAGGCTGTTCTTTGCGGCGGTGTTACAGCTCTTATGAAGGCTGGTTTTGAAACTCTTGTTGAGGCTGGCTATGACCCAAGAAATGCTTACTTTGAGTGTATCCACGAGATGAAGCTTATCGTTGACCTTATCTACAACGGCGGTTTTGCAAAGATGAGATATTCAATCTCAAATACTGCTGAGTACGGCGATTATGAAACAGGTAAAAGACTTATCACTGATGAAACAAAGAAGGAAATGAAAAGGGTTCTCGAAGAAATTCAGGATGGTACATTTGCTTCCAAGTTTATCACAGAGAGCAACAACGGCTGGGCACACTTCAAGGCTAAGAGAGCACTTGAGGCTGAGCATCAGCTTGAAGAAGTCGGCGAAGGCATCCGTGCTATGTATAGCTGGAACGGCGAGGATAAGTACGCAGAGAAATAATAATATCATTATTAAAAAACAGACGGTAAAGGTTTCTTTTGAAATCTTTACCGTTTTCTGCCTTTTTATTCTTTATTTTTACATTTGATAATGATATAATTGCGTTATAGTCAGTTTCGGAGTTCCAAATAATATGAAAACAAAAATTTTAAATTTTGCCAAAAAGCACCACTTTATATTGCTGTTAATGAGAAAGATAATTATTTTTATAAACAGAGTTAAATATTTACCGCATTATATTTTTGAGCGTGTTGACAGTAAAACAGTTTTGTTTGAGGCATATATGGGCAGGCAGTATTCCTGCAGTCCGAAAGCAATTTATCTTGAAATGCTTAAGGATGATACCTTTAAGGACTACAGCTTTGTTTGGGCATTCAAAAATCCTGAGGAGTTTGAATTTCTCAAAAAAAACAGAAACACTACACTGATTAAAAGCGGTGGTAAGGAATACTTCAAAAATTTTGCAAAAGCAAAATTCTGGATAGTCAATTCAAGAATCAATGAAGCAATAATGAAAAAAAGCAGTCAGGTTTATGTTCAGTGCTGGCACGGTACACCGCTTAAAAAGCTTGGCTATGATATTGACGCAAAAAACGGCAATGCAATGAATTCTGTTAAAGACATCCGATATAAGCACCGTGTCGATTCAAAGCGATATACCTATATGGTGTCGCCATCACATTTCTGCAGTGAAAAATTTGCATCAGCATTCAATTTAAAAAATACAGATATTCTTAAAGAAGTCGGTTACCCGAGAAATGATTATCTTTATAATTACACCGACTCTGATGTACAGCGTATAAAGGCAGAACTTCAAATCCCTGCTGATAAAAAGGTTATACTGTATGCACCGACCTGGCGTGATAATCAGCATGATTCTGCTAAAGGTTACACATATACTCCGCAGCTTGATTTTGATATGATGAAAAAGGCTGTCGGCAGTGAATATGTGTTACTGTTCAGAAGTCACTATTTTATTGCAAATTATATTGATTTAGAAAGGTATAAGGGCTTTGTCTATAATGTGAGCACTTATAATGATATAGCAGAGCTTTATATTATCAGTGATTTGCTGATTACCGATTATTCAAGTGTTTTCTTTGATTTTGCAAATCTTAAAAGACCTATGCTGTTTTATATGTATGATTTTGATGAATATAAAAATGAAATGCGTGATTTTTATATTGATGTAACAGAGCTTCCGGGTCCTATTGTAAAACAAGAAAGTGACCTGATTGAGGAAATCAATAATATTGATACCTATAATATTAAGTATGGTGGAAAGTATATTGATTTTTATAATAAGTATAATTATCTCGATGACGGCAAAGCCGCAGACAGAATGCTTGAAATTCTGAAAAACAATATATAAGTAAGAAAAAAGACACCGATAGGTGTCTTTTTTCTTGAAAGGGACTATACATTTCACTTGTGTTTACGCTTCTGTTGCCACCTCATAAGGGCAAAAACAAGTGACGAAAATCTGTTAATAAGTATAACAGCGAGTGGAAATGGGAAAATCATAACATATGGGTGAAGCTGCTCGGGCAAATTCGTTTGTTTTGAAGTTCATATTTATTCCATTGATAGTTGTACGAAAACGTGGTATCATAGCTGTAATTCAAAGATTTTTTCTGCTGTTACAGACAATCAGCAGCGAACAAGTAATTTATATGACCTATTACAAATCATGATATAAAATATTTCGGAGGGATTTGAAAATGCCAAAAATCAAGTGGGCTGGCGTTGTACAAAATACAGCAGATTACCAAAGCGGCATTTTACCGGCAACTGCAATAAAACTTGAAATGCCTGATACGATGGGAGAAATGATGTTAAAAGCAATTCCGTTTTTAATTCCATCTGTTGTGATTATAGTTTTTTCTGTGTTTTTCAAAACATTGTCCGCAGGGCAACCTGTAATCGCTCCGCTTTATGTCATATTAGGATTTTTGTTTAGCTTTTTCGTTGGATTACCGGTACATGAATTGCTTCACGCTATCGTATATCCAAAAGCGGCAACGGTTTACATCGGTATTATGCCAAAGCAATTTACTGCTGTTGCATTAGCTTCCTACCCGATTAGTCGTAACAGATTTGCTTTGATGTCCTTGCTGCCGATTGTTCTCGGTATTATTCCACTCATAATATTTCTCATATCGCCGGAAACCAACAGGGCATTAAACGGCGTTATGTTTGGTCTTATGATAATGGGGCTTACCTCCCCTTATCCTGATTATTTTAATGTTTATCAGGTGTTAAAGCAAACGAAGAAAGGATGCTTATTGCAGTTTGAAAAAGATGATTTGTATGCAATATCAGCGAGTGATTTAAAATAATGATTTGTATTATATGAGTACTCTGATTAAAATATCGTTCTCGACGTTTTTATATACAGGCTTATCGGCATACGCAGATACAGCGAACGGCTTGAAAATACGGCGTTTTTAGAGGGTTGAATAGATAAATTGGAATTTATCTTTTTACATATATACATTCAATCAGTCCATTTTCTTTTTTTCCTTTTTTCAAACTCAATTTTATTTGGGGATTATCTTCGTTGAATAGTCTGATTCCTCTTCCTAAAAGTATTGGAATAGTTGTAATACGGTACTCATCTATTATATTTTTGTTAATACATTGATTCGCAATATTTGCTCCGCCGCAAATCCATATATTTTTTCCTTTTTGCTTTTTAAGCTTTTCCGTAAAGGTTATTATATCTTCATTAATGAATTTTATATCATCTGTATCCTTGTTTTTTTCATTTGTAAATACATAACTTGTTAAGCCTTTATATACCCATTCATCTGGTGATAATTCAGTTGCTATTTGTTTATAAGTATTATTGCCTAATATAATTGTATCAATATTTTTAATGAAATGATTATATCCATAATCACCATTATTTTCTTGATTTTCTCCCGCAATCCAATCCACACTTTTATTGCTGTCTGCAATAAATCCATCCAAGCTTTGCGAAATATATAAAATTATTTTTCTTTCTGTCATTTTAGTACCTCCGAAAACGACCATTTGTCTTATCATCCTATAATAGAAAATAGCAATACAGTATTCTTAAAAAATAGATATACAATACTTAAAAAAACAACTTTTATTTTAACAGCTATATATTAATATACCTAAGTATAACAGATTTAACCTGAAAGGAGAAGCTTTGAAAAAATTTGATTTAATTTACAAGCAACTGCCGGATACACTGCTTCCTTGGTATAAGCAGAATGCACGAGAACTTCCTTGGCGACAGGACACTGAGCCTTATCATGTCTGGATTTCGGAAATTATGCTGCAGCAGACGCGTGTAGAGGCAGTATGGGCATACTATCTTCGCTTTTTAGAACAGCTTCCCGGTATCCGCGATTTGGCAGAAGTATCGGAAAGTCAATTGTTCAAGCTATGGGAGGGACTTGGCTATTATAACCGTGCACGCAATCTGCAAAAAGCAGCACGTATGATTGAAACGCAATATGGCGGACATTTCCCAAATCAATATGAGAACATTCGTGCTTTGCCCGGTATTGGACCGTACACTGCCGGTGCCATTGCTTCAATCTGTTTTAACCAGCCTTATGCTGCTGTAGACGGTAATGTACTGCGTATTATCACACGCATGACGGAAAACGATGCACCAATCGATCGTATGCAAACAAAAACCGAAATAGCGGCACAGCTTGAAAAGGTATATCCGAAAAATAATTGCGGACAGTTTACACAAGCATTAATGGAACTGGGCGCAACTATTTGCACGCCCAAGTCACCTAAATGCACCGAGTGTCCGGCAAATGGTTTCTGCCGTGCATATGCCAATGGCACGATGCTGCTATATCCGGTTAAACAGCCAAAAAAGGATAAGCGTTTAGAAAATCGCACGGTCTTTTTGCTGCAGTGCGGAGAGCAATATGCCATAACGAAGCGCACCGAAAGCGGCTTGCTGTCAGGATTATGGCAGTTGCCGAATGTTTTTGGAGAAATGGACGTTAATCATGCATTAAATACCGCTGACACTTTTGGCGTTCAGCCTGTGGAATTATATAAGCAGATGCATCGTGTTCACATCTTTACGCACATCAAATGGCAGATGACCTGTTATCATATTCTGTGTGCAAATAAAACCTCTGATTTTGTTTGGGCAACCGCACAAGAGCTTCAAACTGACTATGCACTGCCGACTGCATTCCGTATGTTTTTTGAATTCCTTAACGAAACCAATGAAACAGAAAGCAGTTGATAAATAAAAGAAAGCAGGCAAGGAATAAAATGAACCGCCCCAAGTTGTAATGTCTGCACAACCTGGGGCGGTTCACTATGCCTTTTATAATGTGCTATTTATCATTTTCTATATTTCCTATATATCCAATTCCTGATAAAATCTTTCCTAACTCACTCATATAATCTTCATCACAATATGCATATATTGCAGTGTTTCCAACTCGAATTGTTATATAATATATTCCTTTTGACTTCAAGGAATACATAGAATAGTTATTATATCCTTCATCTCGTTCTATCATATCACCACTTTGATAAGTGTGCATTTGAGAACAAGCATGGTTATACACATTAATTGCACTATTGTCATTATCAAATTCAAAGAAATCAAAACGAATTTTTTCATTCTCTATTGTGACGCTGCTTACAAGATGAGAATCATCTTCCGAATATAAAGATGTTGTATCTGACGGAACATATCCTAAACTGGTAAGTACAGTAGTTACTTGTTGACAAGTTGCCGGTGTTTTGGGTTGCCCATTAGAAAAAGCATATATCAGTATCACTCCTAAAAGAATTAGTCCACTTACAAATAAAATAGTTAAACCTATTTTTTTCTTTTTATTAAGCCACATAATGTACCCTCTTTAAAATCAATATAAACATAGTATAATAAATGTCAATATATTAATCAAGTTAATGAAAAACCATTTTTCATTAACTGAAGTTATATTTATATTAGTAAACATTCATAATCCTAAATACAAAAAACCTAACATAGAAATTTCTATGTTAGGTTTTTTTGGCGGAGTGGGTGGGATTTGAACCCACGGGTGACTGAATCACACGACAGATTTCGAGTCTGTGCCGTTATGACCTCTTCGGTACCACTCCATATCTGTATATTCTATACTTTTTTACACCTTTTGTCAATATTGATTGAAAGTGTTATAACTTTATGATAAAATACCAATATTAATGTATTTCGGAGATTAAAATATATGATTGCAATTATAGATTATGGCGCAGGCAACCTTTCAAGTGTGAAAAAAGCACTTGATTATCTTGGTGCTGAAAGTGAAATAACACAGGATAGAGATAAGATTTTGTCAGCTTCTCACGTTATACTGCCGGGTGTAGGCTCATTTGGTGATGCGATGAATTCAATGGCAGAGCGCGGTTTGGTTGATGTTGTTAAAGAGGCCGCTTTAAGCGGAAAGCCTTTTCTGGGCATCTGTCTTGGCTTGCAGCTTTTGTTTGAAAGCAGTGACGAATGCCCTGAGGTTGAGGGACTTGGTCTTTTAGAAGGCAGGATTGTTACAATTCCTCGTGATAATGGACTTAAGGTTCCGCATATAGGATGGAACTCTGTAAGCATTAAGCAGAAGGACAGCATTTTCAGCGGTGTTGATGATAACAGCTATTTCTATTTTGTCCATTCTTATTATTTGAAGGGAGCACAGGAGGATGTTGTTGCAGGAATTACCGAATACGGTGTGCCGATAGAATGTGCAGTGCAGAAGGGTAATTTGTGTGCAGTGCAGTTTCACCCTGAAAAGAGCAGCAGTGCAGGATTGAAGCTGCTGAAAAACTTTATTGCTATGGAGGGATAAGGATATGTATGCTAAAAGAATTATTCCCTGTCTTGATGTGAAAAACGGAAGAGTTGTTAAAGGTGTATCCTTTGTTGAGCTAAGGGATGCAGGTGACCCTGTTGAGTGTGCCGCTGCTTATGACAAACAGGGTGCTGATGAATTGGTTTTACTTGATATTACTGCTACGCACGAGGGCAGAAGTACGATGATTGATATTGTCAGGCGTGTAGCTGAAACCGTTTTTATTCCTTTCACTGTCGGCGGCGGTATTAAGAGTGTTGATGATTTTAAGGAATTGCTTCGAGCAGGTGCAGATAAAATTTCCGTTAATTCTGCGGCAGTGAGAAATCCTGAATTGATTAATGAGGCAGCCTATAAATTCGGTTCGCAGTGTGTTGTTTGTGCTATTGATGCCAAACGAAACAAAAATGGCTGGGAGGTTTATCTCAACGGCGGCAGAATACCCACAGGTATTGATGCTGTTGAATGGGCTGTTGAAGCAGAGCGAAGGGGAGCGGGTGAAATTCTTTTAACCTCAATGGACTGTGACGGACAGAAAACAGGATACGATATTGAGCTCACTCGTGCTGTCAGCGAAAGAGTTGGTATACCTGTTATAGCGTCAGGCGGTGCAGGAAAAGCAGAGCATTTTTATGATGCATTCACAGATGGTAAGGCAGATGCAGTTCTTGCGGCAAGTCTTTTCCATTTTAATGAATTGCCGATACCTGAGCTTAAAAAGTATCTTGATGAAAATAATATTTCAGTGAGAATATAATATTACATCAAAATGTAAACCACCATTGCAGACTGTATGCTTGCAATGGTGGTTTTATATGTGTTGGGCTTAAAGCTTATTTGGATTTTTGTTTTTGTAAAAGTATGCTGCAAACAATTACTGCCACACAAAATACAAGGATTAGATACCATAGATTTTCAATTTTAAATCCATTATCCAAAATCAGTTTGTATCCCCAGGATGCAGGGAAAATTCGTCCTAAGATTTCAAGAAAATTCGGCAGAAAATCATTGGGGAACATAATTCCTGAAAGCATGATGGATGGTAAAAAAATAAGTTGTGCTATCATTGTCAGCTTCGCCTGATTTTTTATAGTCAGACCTAATACACTTCCAATACTCAGTGAAACAATAATGTATATAGTCAGAGCAAGAAAAAAGCTCGGAAAATGTGTCGGCAAAGCTGCATCGAACAGTATAGGAGCAAGTGTCAGTATGATGATACAGGTAATCATCAAATGAACAAATGCTGAAAGAAACATTGTGACAAGACCTAAGTATAAAGGCACACCATTTGCTTTATAAACCTTTTTAATATCACTTCCATAAGTTTCAACCAGTGATGGCGGTATTCCGATAAACGCCCCCATTGACACACCCATCACAATCATGGATTGTATCAATGTGTTTCTCATTTCCGGCATAACAGAGGTAAAAATACCACTCATCAGAAGAAAGAAAATCAGTGGTACGATATAGCAGGTAACCAACAAGGATTTACTTCTTATATCCAATTTCCATTGTAACGCCACGCCGTATAAAAAGCCACTCATTTTTCTCCCCTCCCTGCCATTTCAATAAAATGCTGTTCAAGTGTTCCTCTGTCCACTTTAATATCCAATAGTTCAATTTCTTTTTGTTTTAACTCGCTGAGTAAAGAAAGCAGCGTGTCTTCTATATTGTCTGTTTCAAAAGTGTCGGTTCCCTGCTGTGTTTTGATGTGGATAAAGTATTTTTTTGAGATTTTATCAGTCAGCTTAGAAGCTGTACCGCAAAATACAATTCTTCCATCGTTCAAAATTGCAATGCGGTCACATAAGGCTTCTACTTCTGCCATATCATGGCTTGCCAATACAATTGTTTTTCCTTGTGTTTTTAGCTTTCGGATTAAATCGTGCAGTGACAGCCTGCCTTCAACATCAAGTCCCGCAGTTGGCTCATCAAGAAAAATAATATCCGGATTGCTGATAAGAGCAAGGGCGAGATGCAATCGTCTTTTTTGTCCTGTTGATAGTTGAATATATTGTTTTTGTTCAATTTCTTTTATGCCGAGAGTATCAAGCATAGAGAAATCAATTTTTGATTTATTCCATTTTGCAAACAGTTTTATGGCTTCCATTGGTTTGATGTGGGATGGCAATGATGATGACTGTAATTGGATGCCCATTTTTCCTTTTACAGTGATTTTACCACTGTCATATTTTTTTAAGCCTTCAATACATTCGAGAGCAGTTGTTTTTCCTGCACCATTTATGCCAAGCAAGGCAAAAATTTCTCCTTGCTTAATCTGAAATGCAAGTCCTTTGAGTACAATATTATTGCCATAGCTTTTCTTTAAATCAGTGATTTGTATTGCGTCAATCATTTTCCCACCTCATCAAACGGATTTACACCAAGCCCTGAAAAATAGATTTGTAAAGCAGGTTCTAAATATTCATTTACAAGTTTTTGCTTTTCTTCCCATTCATTTGTTGCGTTATCTATGTTTCCGATTTCTCCCAGCTTAGGGAGCATAGTCATATCTCCGCCTGTGAACTCCATAATCAAGTTCCAATATTCTTCTGTGATTTGCTGACATTTCTCGCTGTCCGGCGGAATATGATTTTTTTGAAGATTTATAATTTCATCACTCAGGCTGTTAAATCTATCTATAAAATCCAGTCCGCTGTCCTTATCAAATTTACTGCGTATATAGTCGAGCATATTATCATCAAATTTTTTTATCAGCCAGTAATATTCGTTATTCATCTGAAGATTGACTATAATATCTGCATATTTTTTGAAGTCAACTGTTTGCATTTGCAACACTTCTGTTTTAAGCTGTTCTATTGCTGTTAAAGAAGCAGTTAATTGTTCTATTTTTTTGCGTATTCCATTTGCTTGCTCAGTAAGCGCATTTGCAACATCGTCAGGTGTTTCTAAATCGGTTAGATTATGTTTTATATCATCTAAAGAAAACCCCAATGATTTTAAAGATATAATCTGATGAAGCATAATCAAATCTTTATCTGTATAAAGTCTGCGTCCGCCCTCGCTTTCTGCAGACGGGGAGAATAGTCCCTCTTTATCGTAGTACTGTAAAGTGCGGACAGTAACACCCATTTTCTTTGCTGCTTCGCCAACTGTCATATATCCCTGTGGTATTGCTCTGTATTTTGCCATAATCATTTCACCTTCTGTATATATTATAAATCATTACGTAACGTCATAAGCAATACTTTTTTCAAAAAAATACAGGAGGCAAAGAAAACTCTTTGCCTCCTGTATAATGATTCAAAATATTATTCAATCGGAGTAAGATTTTTAAGGCTGATATCCATAATAGGAGCTGAGTGTGTCAGTGCACCGCAGGATACAAAATCAACACCTACCTCGGCAATTGATTTAAGCCTTTCTTTTGTAACATTGCCGGAGCACTCTGTTTCGGCACGTCCGTTGATGATTTCAACAGCCTTGCGCATTGTGTCATTATCCATATTATCAAGCATAATGATGTCGGCACCTGCATTTACAGCCTCTTCAACCTGTTCAAGAGTTTCTGTTTCAATTTCAATTTTACGTACAAATGGTGCATATGCCTTTGCCATTTGAATAGCCTTGGTGATTGAGCCTGCAGCACCGATATGGTTATCCTTAAGCAATACACCGTCAGAAAGATTATATCTGTGGTTTGTTGCACCGCCTACAGTTACTGCATATTTTTCAAAGGGTCGCATATTGGGCGTGGTTTTTCTTGTGTCAAGCAGTGTTGTATTTGTGCCCTCAAGCTCAGACATATACTCCTTAGTGATTGTTGCAATTCCGCTCATTCTCTGCAGATAGTTCAGTCCTGTTCTTTCACCGCTGAGGATTGCCTTGATGTCGCCGTAGATAATGCCAAGCAAATCTCCGTTTTTTACACTGTCACCATCCTTGAAGTATGCTTCAAAACGGCTTGTTTCGTCAAGCAATTCAAAGGTCCTTTTGAAAATATCAAGACCGCAGATTATACCATCCTGCTTGCAGATAAGCTCTGCCTTGCCTTGCTTGTCCTCGGGCATAACTGCATTTGTTGAAACGTCCTCAGATGTGATATCCTCTCTCAATGTGTTCCAGAGATACTGGTCAACATTAATTTTCATTGTTACACCATTTATCATAAAAATTCTCATCCTTTCTTTTTATCTCATTCATAATAAGCGCCTTAAATTCCTTTTCACGGATATCTCTTGGGGGATATGCCTTTAAATCAAGCTCAGGAATTTTAATTTCTTTTTCGTTGTTATCTTCGGCAATAAGCTCTGCCGCTCTTTTTGCGAAAACAAGACTCTCTAAAAGCGAATTTGACGCAAGTCTGTTTTTACCGTGAACACCATTGCAGGCAGTTTCACCCACTGCGTAAAGATGCTCCATAGTGGTTTTACCGTTGATGTCGGCTTTTACGCCGCCCATCATATAATGCTGTGCCGGTGTAACGGGAACCTTGTCCTTTGTTATATCATAACCCTCGTCCATACAAGCATCAAAAATATTGGGGAATCTTTCCTTAGCCTCTTCACTGCTCATATTCGGAAGGGTGATATATACATGATCAGTGCCGAATTTTGCCATTTCATCCACGATGGCATTCGTCACAATATCCCTTGGCTGCAGCTCATCTGTAAAACGCTCTCCGTTTTCATTGAGCAATATAGCACCCTCGCCGCGCACGCTTTCACTGATTAAAAAGCGTCTGCCCTTTTTCTTGCTGTAAAGGGTTGTGGGATGAATCTGTATATAGTTCATATCCTGCAGCTCAACACCGTGCTTTAACGCGAGTGCAAAGCTGTCACCTGTAATATGGGGAAAATTTGTTGAATTTACAAACAATCCGCCTATTCCGCCTGTAGCAAGAATTATATCACGTGCAAGTATTGCACCCATTTCACCGAACTCATCCTCACAAACAATACCCTGACATATATTGTTTTCTTCAATAAAATCAATCATTGTTGTTTGTGTGACCAGCGTGATATTGTTTCTTTTTTTAGCAATGCTTAAAAGGGTTGCTGTAATTTCCTTTCCTGTTTCGTCCTTATGATGCAGTATTCTGTTTCTTCGGTGCGCACCCTCACGTGTGTAGTCGAAATCGCCCTCTTTATCCGTATCAAAATGAACACCGAGCTTAACGAGGGTGCCTATTACGTCTGTTGACGCTTCAATCATTATCTTAACGGATTCAGGGTTGTTTTCATAATGCCCTGCTTTCATAGTATCCTCATAATAACAGTTAAAGTCATTAATGTCCTTTAACACACATACACCGCCCTGAGCAAGGTAGGAATCGCATTCCTTAAGTTTTTCCTTGGTGATAAGCAGTATATCTTTATTGCTTGGCAGGCATAGGGCAGCAAACAGTCCGGCAACACCGCTGCCGACGATTACAACATCTGTTTTTATGTAGTCCTTAATATCCATAGCCTATATTATTCTCCCGAGTTTTTCTAATTTAGGTTATACTTATTCTAATATATAATTTTTTTTTACAGTTGTCAAGTGTTGCCTATGGATATGAGTTATGTTAAAATGATTCGGGGAAGTGATAAAATGAATGTTTTTGATTTTGACAATACAATTTATGATGGTGAAACACTTGTTGATTTCATCGTTTATTACATAAAAACAGACCCGAGAATATGGAAATACGTACCCAAGCTTTTGTGGATTTATTTTAAGGATACCTGTCATCTTTTTACCGTTGAGGAGGCAATCAGGGCTTATGCAGGTTTCCTTGAGGGGTATTATACTAAGATTGATACTATTGAAGAAGATGTGAAAAAATTCTGGGATGAAAACGAGCACAAAATAAAACCATGGTATAATGATGTCAGAAAGGATGATGATATCATTGTATCGGGTACAACGGATTTTATTCTTGATGAAATTATGGGCAGAATGGGAATTAAAAATTATGTCGGCTCATCAATTGATAAAAAGACAGGGAAATTTAAACGTCTTTGTTTTCTTGAAAATAAGGTGACAATTTTTAATGAGCTTTATCCGGATGCACATATTGATAACTTTTATACCGATTCGATGAATGATAAGCCAATGATGGATATTGCCGATCACGTTTTCTTTGTTACAGGCAATAAGATAGAACAATTGAAATAGGTGATTTTATGTTAAAGTTAACATTTATTGCGGATACACACCACTATTCAAAAACACTTGGTACTGACGGCAGACAGTATGAGCTGCGCTCAGGCTCGGACCAGAAATGCTTAGCAGAAACAGGAGCAATTATTGATGCTGCTTTTGAGCAAATCGCAAACAGTGATACTGATTTTGTGCTTATTGCAGGGGATGTTACCAATGACGGCGAAATGGTATCGCATCGGGAATTCAGGGATAAGCTTTATAAACTGAGCGAAAGGAAAAAGGTTTATCTTATTACCGCAACGCATGATTGGTGCAACGACCTTAACCCAAGACGTTATGCCGGCGACAGTGTATATAATGATGTACCTACAATGACTGCCAAGGAGTTGCCTGTGTTTTATGAGGATTTTGGTCCGAAAGATGCAATCAGCAAGTTTATCACCCATATCGGAACCTGCTCATATGTAGTTCAGCTTAATGATAAGGTAAGGTTGCTTGCCCTTAATGATGATAAAAATGAGCATAATCATGCAGGCTTTACTGAGGATCATTTTTGCTGGATTGAGGAACAGCTTGCCAGAGCAAAGGATGACGGATGCTTAATGATTGGTATGGAGCATCATCTGCTTATACCGCATATCAGTCCCCTTATTACAGGAGGAAGCACCTGTGTTGCTGACAGGGAAGCTGTTGCTTCACGTCTTGCAGATGCAGGGCTTAAATATATGTTTGTCGGTCACTCTCATATCCAGAATACAGACAGTTTTAAATCGGCAAAAGGCAATGTTATAACAGAGGTTAATGTGGGGTCACTTGTGGGATATCCTGCGCCGATTGTTCATGTTACGGTTAATGATAATATGACCCTGAGCTATTCTGTTGCTTGCCTTGACAAATTCACCTATAACGGCAGGGCGTATGATGCGGGTGAATATTTAAAAAATCATGCTTTGGCTATTATACACAGATTGCTTGATGCCCCTGATATTGATGAATTCGGTGCAAGACTTACAGCGATGCAGTTAAACGGTGATAAGCTGAAAAGGATTTTTCCGCTTATAAGTCCTGTGGTTAATTTAATTAAAAATGCAACAGTTTCACAGCTTTATAAAAAGCTGAAATTTATGGGACTTGCAAAACACCTTGACAAAGACCTTGCTTATAAGTTTAAAAATTATAAAATTATGGATTTTTTTGATCAGATTTTTCTGTCTGCTTTTGACGGCGGTATTGTCACCTTTGACAGAACGAGTGACTATTATTTGTTTGTTATGTCAGTAATTTCAATTCCGAATAAAGTATTAAAAAACAGCAAAGATTATAAAAAGTTCATACTTGCCGTGGATTCAATACTTACAGGCGGAAATTACAATAACAGGAAGGATATAATATAATTAGTTAAATCTGTAAATGATATTGACTTTTTTATCATAATGTGTTACTCTTTTGTTACATTTTAAGTATACAAGATTTTGATTAAAAAAACCAAAAATTGGCATAAATACAAGATGTTGTACAACTAAATTCAGTATGCAACAATTTATGCAGTTTTTGAAAAGGTTACATTTTGGATAAAATGTATACGTTTTAATTTATTTTGTATGTTATATTTGATATAATAGCTGTGTTTTACGATTAATAATACATATTTGTTTGCCAATTGCAAACATTATTTAGAGTATATGAATTAATTCTTATATCATATATTATACGAACAGCGTATAAGAGAGGTGAATTTGTTTGGAAAATTTTGTGATACAGGGCGGCAGTGAGCTTTTTGGCGAGGTTACTGTCAGCGGTGCAAAAAATGCCGCTGTTGCAATTATTCCTGCAGCACTGCTTGCTGATGATGTAGTGCGTATTGAAAATATTCCAAATATAAGTGACGTTAGTCTGATAATTCAAATTCTTGACCGTATGGGTGCAGGAATTAAAATGATAAATAAAAATACAATTGAAATTGATTCCCGTTCAGTAAACTGCCAGCCGGTTCCATATGAGCTTGCTTCACGTTTTCGTGCGAGCTATTATCTGATTGGTGTAATGCTTGGCAGATTTAAAAATGCTGAGGTTGCTATGCCGGGCGGATGTGATTTTGGTACAAGACCGATTGATTTGCATACAAAGGGCTTTCGTATGCTTGGTGCTGAGGTTGAAACGATTAATGGTATGGTTTGTGCCAAAGCAGATAAGCTTATCGGTGCATCAATATATATGGATAATGTTTCAGTCGGTGCAACTATGAATGTTATGCTTGCGGCTGTTCTGGCACGTGGATTGACTGTAATTGAAAATGCTGCTAAGGAGCCGCATATTGTTGATCTTGCAAACTTCCTTAACTCCATGGGTGCTGATGTCCGCGGTGCAGGTACTGATGTTATTAAAATCCGTGGTGTTGAAAAGCTTCATGGCTGCACATATTCAATTATTCCTGATCAGATTGAGGCAGGCACTTATATGGTGGCTGCGGCTGCCTGCGGCGGTGATGTGCTGGTTAAAAATGTTATACCTAAGCACCTGGAATCAATCAGTGCAAAGCTTGAGGAAGCGGGTGCGGAAATCATTGAATATGATGATGCAGTAAGAGTTACACGCTTTAAGTCATTGCAGAAATGTAATGTGAAAACAATGCCTCATCCGGGCTTTCCGACTGATATGCAGCCGCAGATGGCAGTGCTTCTTTCAGTTGCAAAGGGTACAAGCATTTTGTCTGAAAGCGTATGGGACAATCGTTTTCAGTATGTAGGTCAGCTTTTAAGAATGGGCGCAGATATTCAGGTCGATGGTAAAATTGCCGTTATAGAAGGCGTTGACAGGCTGACAGGTGTTAATGTTAAAGCAACCGACCTTCGTGCAGGTGCTGCAATGATTATTGCCGGACTTGTTGCCGAAGGTGAAACTATTGTTGAGGATATTCAATATATTGACAGAGGCTATGAGGATGTTGTTGAAAAGTTCTCAAGTCTTGGTGCACATATCAGACGTGCTGTAATCAGTGAGGCTGAGCCGGTTGCTGATGTCGGATAATTAAATTAAAAGCGTATCTGGATGATACGCTTTTTTGTTGGAATTTGGAGAGTTTTATGTCAAAGGTATGTCAGCTTTTTTCGGGAAGCAGCGGTAATTCAATATTAATTTCGTCAAAGGGTCATAATTTTCTTGTAGACATTGGCGTATCCGCCAAAAGGTGTGAAACTGCACTGCTCCAGCGGGGGGTTGATCCTGAAAGCATTGATGGCATATTGATTACCCATGAGCATAATGACCATACGGCGGGTTTGCGTGTGTTTGCATCAAGGCATAATACCCCTGTGTTTGCTGCTGACTCTTGTATTGATGCTATGGATAATAAGAACATAATTAATGATAAGGTACATATAGAAAAAATTGATTGCCGAATGGAGCTTGGCGGTGTTGAAATAAAAGCCTTTAAGCAGAGTCATGACAGTCAGGACTGTGTTGGCTACAGACTCGAGCTGCCCAATGGCAGAAGTGCAGCGGTGTGTACGGATACAGGATATGTTACCGATAATGCAAAGGAAATATGCAGCGGTGTTGATTTGATTTTTGTTGAGTCAAATCACGAAACCTCTATGGTTGAAACGGGACCGTATCCCTATTACCTAAAACAGAGAATACTCGGCACAAGGGGACATCTGTCTAATTTTGCCTGCGGTGAATTTATCAAGGAACTGGCTCAGTCGGGAACAACACGTTTTGTTTTGTCACATTTGAGCAGGGAGAATAATATGCCGCATCTTGCAAGACAGAACGCCATTGCTGTTCTTGACGAAATAGGACTGCGTGAGGAAAGTGATTTCAGGCTCTATGTTGCATCACCTGAAAGCACAGAACAGGGAATTGTACTATGATAAATGTAACGGTTATTGCAGTAGGAAAATTAAAGGAAAGCTATCTTCGTGACGGCTGCGGCGAATATATTAAAAGACTGGGTGCTTTTGCTAAGGTTAATGTTGTGGAGGTTTCCGAAGAACGTGCCTCCGATAATCCGAGCCAAAGTGAAATAAATCATGTTATTCAAAAAGAGGGAGAACGTATTCTTTCTAAAATTCCCAAAGGGGCTGCCGTTATACCGCTTTGTATTGAAGGCAAAGAATATTCAAGCACCGATTTTTCAAGGCTGATTGAAAATATATCAATGAACAGCTCTCATCTCTGTTTTGTTATCGGCGGGTCATTCGGTTTGAGCGAGTCTGTAAAATCAGCAGGGAGGTATAAACTGTCCTTTGGCAAAATGACTTTGCCCCATCAGCTTGCACGGATGGTGCTGCTGGAGCAGATATACAGAGCCTTTTCCATTTCAAACAATTCTAAGTATCATAAATAATTGATAAAAAAATAGAAGGGACTGTCTCACTTGTTCGCGAGACAGTCCCTTTTAACATTTGTGATTCATTATTCAGCGTCAGCTTTTTTAGCAGCCTTTTTCTTTGCGGGAGCCTTCTTTTTAGGAGCAGCTTCCTTAGCAGGTGCTTCTTCAACTACTGTTTCTTCAGCCTTAGCTTCAACGATCTCGATTTCATTGTCACACTCAAAGAACTCGTTATCATCAAAATACTCAGGTTCTTTAGAACCACCGGTCAGTTTTTTTACAGCTAAAACAACAGCTGCTGCAAGTGCAGCTAAAGCAACGATTGCACTGATTACTTTAATAATCTTTTTGAAATCCATAATTTTTATACCCCTTTCAAGTATCTGTATTTATTATAAATTGAATATCGGATAAAGTCAAGACAAAAAATAAACTCCTATTAAAAAATAGGAGTTACTTTTTCAGTCAAGATTAAGCGTTAGCTTTTTTTGTAAGATTGCTCTTCTTTCTTGCTGCACAATTCTTGTGGATAAGATTTTTAGCTGCAGCCTGATCAATCTTTTTAACAGCGTCCTTAACAAGAGCATCTTTGTTATCTGCGTTTGTTTCAATAGCGGCATTAGCCTTCTTGATAGCAGTCTTAAGTGCTGAGTTAGTAGCCTTGTTGTTAGCAGCCTTTACAGCATTAACCTTTACTCTTTTCTTTGCAGACTTAATGTTTGGCATAGTTTTCACTCCTTTGAAGGTAGAATAGGTATACAGGGTTTTACCCCTTTTATGTTTTCAATGCTAATGTATATTATCACACCTTGTTTAAAAATGCAAGTATTTTTTTATTTTTGGGCATACTTTTATTAAAAAACATTATATTTGGGTGATATTTGTGGCTAACAGAACCGATTTAGCAGTTGAATCATACGAATCTGTCAATAAAACAGCGATTGATGGGGTTATTGTAAAAGAAGATAAAAATATAACCACTGTAAAAGTGATTAATGAAAACGGTGCCCGGGTGCTTGGCAAACCAATCGGAACATACATTACCTATTCCTTGCCCTCGTTTTTGAGCGATACAGATTTATTTGACGGCAGGCTTGAAGATTTATCTTCGGTTTTAAATTCTCTTTTGCCAAAGGATATGTCCTCAGTGCTTGTTGCAGGTGTCGGTAATCTTGATATAACGGCTGATGCACTTGGACCCAAAGTAAATGATTATGTTATTGCAACACGTCATTTAATACAGGGCGAAAATAAAAATGAAATATTTAAGGATTTTTTTAATGTATCAAATATTCCGACAGGAGTTCTTGGTGATACGGGTATTGAATCCGCCGAGCTTGTTGGTGGTGTTGTAAGCACAATTAAACCATCCTGCGTGATTGTTGTAGATGCTTTGGCTGCGACATCTAAAGACAGACTCGGTTCAACCGTGCAAATGTCAAATACAGGTATTTCACCCGGTTCAGGTGTAGGGAATCATAGGTATGAAATATCAGAAAAAACCCTTGGTGTTCCTGTTATTTCAATGGGTATACCTACAGTGCTTTCGACTGCGCTGCTTGATGACTGCTCTGACGGTTCTATGTTTGTTACTCCGAGAGAGATTGACAGAATTATTGAGCAGGGATCAAAACTTATCGGTATGTCGATTAATACATGTCTGCATAAAAATCTGTCGCCGCAGGATTTGTTCTCACTTGTAGGCTGACAATATAATGTATATATAATTATTTAACCAAGTGAATTCACTGCGGTTCTTTAATGACAAATTTTTTCATATATATATGTATAATACTATATATATGGTGAGTAAATGAAAAAGGATTTATTAATCTATCTTGCGAATGTTGTTGCTGCTGTTTGTGTTATTGCAATCATTATAAATACTGCCCCGGGTTATGCCTCACAGATCGGAACGATCAGTTCAGGTGTAGCGGCTGTTTTTTCACCACAGATTAATATGGAAAAAATTACTGAAAAAACGACTGCTAAAACAGAAAAAAGTGATAATACTAATAACACCGCAGCAATAAGTGCCAGCAGGTCAACTGATGGAATAAAAGGGAAGGACAGCGACCTTTATTCCGACATTACCAAAATACCTGATGATATAGCAAAGCTGATGAGTGATGCAGAAAAAAAGATTAAAGACGAAAAGGTAAAAGGCAAAACGAGTGAGGAGGATTACTTCGGCGGGGGAACCTTAATTTCTCACGACCGTGTGGAAATCCAGAGCAAAATACCATCATCGTTTTATGAGCCTAATATTGAAGAGCTCCTTAAACAGAAGGCAGACCTCAGTATTCAGGATATTTCAAAACCGACTATTCTTGTTTACCACAGTCATACCACAGAAAGCTATACACTTCTTGATGCGGGTTATTATACAGAGTCTCTCGACCTTCGCTCAAAGGATAATGCAAAGAATATGGTGAGGGTGGGAGACGAGCTTGTGAAGTATCTTGAGCTTCAGGGCTTCAAGGTTATCCATGATACGGATATTCATGATGAAAATTACAGCGGTGCTTATGAGTCATCACGAAAAAATATTGAAAAATATCTTGAGGAATATCCGTCAATAGAAATAACAATTGATGTGCACCGTGATGATATTACATATGATAATAATACTAAGGTTAAACCTACCGCAACAATAAACGGAAAAAAGGCTGCAAGAATGATGATTATTGCCGGTGCGGAATACGGCAGTGTTGAAAACTATCCAAACTGGGAATATAACCTTAGATTTGATTTAGCTGTTCAGAATAAGGTGGAGGAAATGTATTCGGGACTTATGCGTCCTATGCTTTTTGCAGAGCGCAAGTATAATATGTTTGAAACCAAAAATTCATTTCTGCTTGAAGTCGGTACAGATGGAAATACGCTTGATGAGGCCTGCTATTCTGCAAGATTGTTTGCTACTGCACTCGGAGAGCTTCTAAAAGAAGAATACGTTGAAAAATAGGTGATTGTTTGAAAAAGAAGATTGCTGCAATTATTTGCTGTGCTGCTATTGTATTATGCGGCGGTTTAAGCGTTGCATATTATAATACTAAATCATTTGGCTTTGATGAAAATACAAAGATTGCATCAACAGATGATGATAAAATAACTATATTTGATTTTAATATTTATTATAATGATATAGATAATGCATTGAAAAAGGTGCAGAAATATATGCCTGACAATCATAGAACGGTATAGATATATACTGTATAATGTGGCAAATGCAGTGTTTAAGGGTATATATAGTTGATTAAGGTGTATTAACTATATATACCCTACATATTGTATGATTTAGAAACACCTGGCAAGGTGTGAAAAAACTTGAAAAAAACTTAGAAAAAAGTGTTGACATCTTCGAATCATTGTGGTATTATTGCAAAGCACTCGAGAGAGAAACAACAAAACAAAGCTTCTCAAACGAATGCATAAGGACCTTGAAAATTAAACAACGACAAAGTAAGGAACCCGATAAGATTCTGTAAAAAGAGTTTTATCTGTACTC
>ERZ808037.100-NODE-100-length-92385-cov-17.778253_pt1 | contig 92385 bp, 93 predicted proteins | sample MGYA00380190_ERZ808037 | MGnify/ENA primary metagenome ERZ808037 (study PRJEB31490, sample SAMN06133399) | mouse gut metagenome | isolation source: J9 | host: mice | place: China: Chengdu | collected 2015-05 ... | reverse complement strand
AGGAGGAAAATTTTGGGATATTGAAAAAGCCAAGTAGCTGAGGATTAGCTACTTGGCTTGTTTGATTGGTGATCCGCCTGGACTCACTTGTGATCCGGTTGGACTAATATCGTTTACGGAGTTACTCACACACGCTAAGCTTCTCTGCCTAAGAGGTTTGAGTATTGTTATTGTTCTCTCTTTGAATGTGCTTAATTTGGGGACATTCTTGGTAGCGCACTTGGTAGCGCACTGACTATTACCCAACTGACCAACAAAGGTAGTAAAAAAATGTTAATCAACAAGGGGTATTCTTCCATGAAAAATGACCTTGTAAATGCTGATTACATTTTCCTTTTTAATCTTGAATGGTTCGTACTCTACATTGTCTGATGTCAATGTGATGTACGGACTATTTGCTTTGCCAAGTTCAATGTGTTTCAGCATACGCTCATTATCCCTTGTTATTATTAAATATATGTGTTTCGCTTTAATTTCCTCGAAATTGTCAATCTCAACTACTCCCACAAGGTCGCCCTCTTGAATTGTCGGGTACATCGAAAATCCTTTAACTGGGAAGAATGCGTCTGCTTCTACTCCAGGTATGAAAATGCGTTGCGGCTTCGCTGTTGTGTTAGCGAACTCTATTCGACCTGCACTTACTTCTAATTCTTTATAAAAGGTATTTGTCCCTTTTGGGAACATGCTCCCCTCGCCAAATAATAGCCACCTTTCAGAAATATTATCACAATATGACAATATTGCAGTCTTTGCTGTGGCTGGTATAGAGTCGCGTCTAATCCAATTGGCTACGGCAGATTGGCGCACGCCTAATAGCTTTGCAAAGGCTACCTGACTACCTCCAAACTCCTTTATTAGAGCTAAAACCCTATCTTTCTCTGATACCATTGTTTATAAAATTTTTCGCTTGATGAAAATTTTTTATCGCTAATACTTTGTTTAGTATCACAAGGTGTGATAACTTTGCGCTATCAAACTGACCGACCAAGTTAGTTTTATAATCCGAGATAAGTTGCGAAAGCGTTCTCATCAAAGAGTTTCATAACGCAAAATTAGCGACTTTTACCTTAATAACAAAAGATTTATGAAGAAATTTACACTTAGCGACGATTTTTTTAAGGGCTGTCGCAAATTGACGACCGAAACTGGCAAGTGGCTAATGGAAAACTATCACACAATGACCACTGAAGAATGCGCACAACACCTTAAATTGAGTAAGAAGACAATTATTAACTATGCTTTTAGGCTTAACTTGAGAAAGTCTCCTGAACATATCTCAAGAATGCGCCGTATGCAAGCACTCAATACAAATAAGAAAAGATGGAAAAAGTAATCTGTAAAATGGATTGGCTTCGTAGCCTTAAATCGGGCGAGACTAAAACAGGACAGTTTGACTCGCCTAAAGAATGCCACTCGCTTTCTACTCTTATTGCAAGGTACAATGTGGAAGAGGGACGGTATAAGGGAGTTAAAATTTCGGCTGTGTATAACAAGGCAGATAGCCAAGTTACTATCACTGCCAATAGAGTCAGAATATATAAATAATGAATGCCAATGGCAATGACAATTCTCCGCTCTGCTGATATTAAGGCTATCGCTAAACAGGTAGCCGCTGAGATGTCGGAACAAAACGACACTCTTCTAAACATAAATGTTGTGGCTGAAATGCTCGGTAAAACGAGAGCTGCTATCTCTAAAATGTGCGAAAGAGGACAACTTCCTTTCCACAAGCATCATGGCTGTCTATATTTCAGCCAAAAAGAACTGAACAACTTTCTACTCGAAAAGTAGAAGCTCAATATGTGTTTTCATAGTCCATTCGGGTAATCCGTGAGGACGCACCCGAATGGTTTTCCCTTTAGTTTAATCATTTAATCATTGTAATATGAACTCAATATATATCTACCTGCTCGGTAAGAGCAAACGAGTAAGCATCATGTTTGATGCCGAAGTTTCAAGATGGACGGCTATAACCGGTCTTATCTGTTCTCCGACATTCTTCTTTGCCGGAATATCTGTGGAAAACGAACACGGACTTTTGGTTTACGCCCTACTGTTCTATGGCGCAGCTGTCCTAATGTTCATTCCTTTCTTAATCGAAGTATCTAAAACATCTAAATTTGAATAATATGGAAGAGAGACAAATCGCTTTAGCTCCTAAACTTTACAAGGAACTCCTAACAGTTGTGTATAACCACAACTTACCTATCAATATCGAAGTGCATAAGAACGAGGGACGCTTGAAAATGCTTACCCTCTCTTATGACGAGAGAGACGAAAAACTTATCGATTGGATAATCGAAAGAGTCGAAAACATTGACTACCTATAAACTGAAATGATAACCGTAGAAAAACTTTATGCTGCTACTCATGGTGGACTGGATATTATCCTTTACTACTATCCACAAGCACAAGAGGTAGTCGGCACGAAAAATAAGTTTAGGGCAAGGCCGAGCGAGAAAACGGCTTCGGCTTGCCTACGGCTATCGGGCGATGTTTGGAAAGTGGTTGACTTCGGCGACGACGGACACGCTATGTCGCCTATCGACATCTGCATGAAAGAGGAAAACATCACTCACTTCTACGAAGCGGTTCTTCATCTTGCTCGCATTTTCAATGTGCAAGATGAATTGAATCGCTCGATAAACAAGCCTCGTATCGAAAAACGCCGTGCCAACGCTGACGAAAAAGAGGGAACAAAGGTGTTCTCTTTCCTAAATTCAATTCCGGACGCACACCTAAAGGTGCTGGGTCCGAAAGTGAAGCGTGAGCATGCTGAAGCTCTTAACTGGCACGAGGCAGAATACATCGGCTATGTTAAGGACGGAGAAGTGACGCTGAAATACTCTACAGATGATTATCCTATCTTTATGCGTGAATGTCGCACGGAAGACAATAAGGTCTTCTATAAGATATACGAACCACTTAATCCCGAAAAGCAATGGCGTTTCTCTTACACTCCTGAGGGTGTAAAGCCAAAGAATTTCATCAATGGCTTACGAGAATTGCAAGAGCTTTACGGTAAACTTAACGCCCAAGCCGATGATGAAGAGGACGCTCCAACTCGTGAACAGAAAATCGACGAAGTGATTATTTGTTCAGGAGAGCGTGACGCTCTATGCTGTCGCTCCATGGGCTATCAGCCTATATGGTTCAACTCGGAAACATACCAGGTTACTGAAGAGGATATAAATCTGCTTTTTCGCTACGCTAAAGTGATTTATAACATTCCCGATATTGATAGCACAGGAGTGAAGAAAGGCACGGAATTGGCTCTTCGACACATTGATGTATATACCATTTGGCTACCCGAATGGCTATCTACTTTTCGTGACAATCGTGGCAAACCTCGAAAGGATCTGCGCGATTGGCAAGAAATGCGTCGTGACATCAATGACTTCCGTGACCTTCTCAAAATGGCTCTCCCTGCAAAGTTTTGGACGGAGACAGTGAATGAGAAATCGGGTAAGAAAGAAATAACTATCAGTGCTGTTCGCCTATATTATTTCCTTCAACTCAATGGCTTTAGAACGCTCCGTGATATTAACGCTGCCAATACTCGCTACATTCAGGTTACTAATAATGTCGTGAAGCAAATAAAGGCGAAAGATGTTCGCCGTTTCGTGCGTGAATGGAGCGAAGAGCGTTGCTTGAACGAGAATGTGCGAAATCTCATAGTGAACTCGATGAAGTTTTCTGAAACATCACTCGAAAACTTGAAAGAAGTGGAACTCGATTTCTCTAATTTTACGTATAACACACAGCTGTTCTTCTTCCCGAATAACAATGTGGAAGTTACGCCTAAAGAGATTATCGTTCATCAGCGTGGCGATACTGCGTTCAATCACTATGTATGGGAAGAGAATGTGCTGAAGCACAATTTTAAGCCATTGCCCGATATGTTCAAGCTAACGTGCTTAGACAAGGAAAATAACCTCTATGATATTGATGTCTTGGACTGCAAGTCAAGCCCGATTTTCGGCTATGTCATCAACACAAGCCGGCTGCACTGGCGTAAGGAAATGGAAGAGCGATTTGAAGACAATCCCGAAGAGGCAAAAGCCTATGCCGAAAAGCACCGTTTTTGCATCAATGGAGAGGGATTGACTGAAGATGAAATACGTGAGCAGAAGCAGAATCTTGCCAACAAGATTTTTGCTATCGGATATATGCTTCATCGCTTCAAATCTCCCTCGCGTGCATGGGCTCCACAAGCTATGGATAACAAAATCGGCGAGAATGGCGAATGTAATGGTCGCAGTGGTAAGTCGTTCCTCTTCAAAACACTTTCACTGTTTATGAAATCGGTAAAACTTTCGGGGCGTAATCCTAAACTAATGGATAATCCCCACGTTTTTGACCAGGTTAATGTGCATACCGATTTTGTACTTGTCGATGACTGCGCTCAATATCTCTCAATGGGGCTGTTCTATGATATTATCACTTCGGATATGACTATCAACCCGAAGAATAATCAGTCGTACTCTATTCCGTTTGAGCAAAGCCCAAAGTTTGCGTTTACAACGAACTATGTTCCGGCCGACTTTGACGCTTCTACGGAAGCTCGCTTGCTCTACATGGTGTTCTCTGACTATTACCACCAGCAGACGGAATCGAACGACTACATAGAAACACGCTCTATTCGTGATGACTTCAATCGTGACCTCTACACTGCCGACTATCCTGAAAAGGATTGGAATGCCGATATAAATTTCTTACTGCAATGCCTACGCTTCTACTTGTCATTGTGCGAAAGCAATGTGAAGATTTATCCACCTATGGATAATATCATTCAAAGAAAATATCGTCAAGACCTCGGCAATAACTTCGAGGATTGGGCTGACTCTTACTTCGCAGAGGGTTCGAGCAACCTTGACAAACTGCTGATTCGTCGTGAAGTCTTTGAAACATATCGCAATTATGCGAATGTGAAAGGTCTGACTATGCAGTCATTCACAAAGAAATTGCGTGCATACTGCTGTTTATGCCCACATATTGCCGAACTTAATCCGGCTGATATGTGCAACACACAAAATCGCATATCTCGACGAATTGAGGGCGTTATGGAAGATATGATTTATGTCAAGGCTGCTCCTAAAAAGGAAGAAGAGCCACCTAAAAAAGATAATAAACTTGTAGAAGTTGAACTCCCATTCTAATGCTATGAACGAAGAAATAAGAGCTAAACTGCATGCTTTCCGCATGGAAGATTTTAACAACCTCTATCGTGAGAATGAGGAGTTCAAAGAATACGCTCTTAAGGTGTATGAGTACTGTTGCCGTATGAAAGCCGGTACTTGCATAAACCTTACTCGCTATTCCGGGCAGAAGCTGGACTGGACTCTGCTAACCATTGCAGCGTTCTATTGTTCGGGTGCTAACCATATCGAGTATTACATCACTGATGACTATACTCGCTTTGCAAGAAAGGTCTATGATCCTGTGCAGCTGCAAAAGGACATTGACGCTTATCTTAACTTCAGAAATCAAAAAAAGTAACATAGTCAGTAAAAAAGTTGGTAAAAGTGTTGAATGGCTTCGTTGTGAAACGCGGCCATTTTTTTGTGGGGCAAGGTTTCGGCTTAATCTTATTATCTTATTTTTGTACTAATACTTTGTATCTTTGTATCAAATAAGAAAATAAGAATGTAAATATCTTATAATAAATAAGATAGATAAGATACAAAAGTGATACTAATCTGATACAAATCACTTGCTTGATTTTTTTGTATCACTCCGTCGCCCCCCTTGTTTCTTCCGTTTAGTTTTGTATCATACTTTGTTTCAAGTTTGTGTCAAAAATAACTCTCTATTATATAGGACTTTAACACCCCTTTGACACAATGATACAAAGATACAAAGTTTTTTAACCTTATTACTTGGTAAGGTTCGGGAGCGTTTAAGAAACTCGAAAAGTAGTGTCGCTAACTCTCTATTTTTATGCCTTTTGTGTCGTAACTTTGTATATAAACATAGTCCTATTTATGAGTAATATTTGCGTTTATCTACAAAACATCGAACCTTATCTTAAGCAATGGTTCATTCACGAACATGGGGGCGAATACCCGGTGTCGCTGGTGCGTGGCTCAGTTGAAAGTTGTATGCTCAAACAATTCATCGAAAAACGGAATGAAGAGGAAGCTACAAACATCGACGAGAGAACGCTGGCGATATATATCCCAACTTTCAAGGATAAAGACCCTCGCACTTACTTCTATCTGCCAAATAGAGCAAAGGTGGCTTTGCACAAGTGTATCAAAAATCGCTTTGACATACAGATGTGGCAAGACCTACATCAGTTCTGCAATCTCGGTTTGCAGATTGATGATATTATCTATGCGTGGATGGAACAGCACGGCATAGAACTATCAGAAATGAATTGGAACGCGATAGCCAAAAGGTATCAGCGAAAGAGAAGAGCATATTTTAATGCAATGTTGCAAAAAAATAAACGACTTCAGCGCAAAAAAGTTACCGAGTCATCACCGTCAGCATCGTCATCATCGTCACCACAATCAGACTCCGAAGATTAACCTTTTAATTGTTTGCTATGGAAAACTTCAATCACTCATTACCGGGTATCGCACAAATCGGGTACTGCCTCTGCGAGAATATTCAGCCCAACATCGTTCTCAAACATTCGTCGGGCATTCCTGTCGGCGTCTTCACTGAGATTACGCCTGTTCGCTTCTTCGGTCAGCCGTCATACGATGCTGTAGAGGAATACGACAACAATGGGCGTAAGGTGCTTTGCACGCTTAAATTTGTGTCAAACGACAACATTCCACTTCATAAACACCTCGCTTTCGTAATCACGGACGCGTCGGGAACTTCCTTTATCATCGGCTCTCGTGAACGACCGTACCCTGTCGTCAAATCTTCTGCCACGAGTGGCAACCCCTCAGGTGAATCTAATGCCAATACCTACGAAATTAAGTGGTCATCGGTTGGTATGCCTATTCGTTGTGCCATATAAAGCAGTATCACTTTCTTCTTTTTATTCATAGTTCTCTTGTGGTCGAGCAGTGATTTCATTGCTTGACCTTTTTTGTTATGCTTAGGCTGAACGAAATCTGCTCATACGAGAATTAAATGAACAATACTCCGTCGGGCACTTTTACGCCGCAAAGTTATTGCCGGTACTTTCAACTGCAAGGTCAAGCAACAGGTGTCGGGGCTGAAATCTCCACACCTAAATCGGGTAGTATTTAATCTCCGAACCTTGCATAATGTTTGCGTATCGGCTCTTTGTGGGCAGTGTAAAAGTCGCTCCTTTACGGAGCATAGTGTTTAATAATTTAATTCATTATCGCATGAATACATTTTCTTCCCTTTCAGCCCACAGCGACAACAAGGTCGCTTATGTAAATGAAATCAGTGGTCGCTCTTTCCCCACAAGTGATGAACTTCAATATCACAAGCATTCGCTTGACAGTGATAATCCAGCTGTATATTGTGGCACATACGGCAAATACAACAATGGCTCACTCCAAGGTATGTGGATTGATTTGACCACCTTTGACGATTATGACGAGTTCATCGAGTTCTGCTACGATTTGCATGCCGATGAAGAAGATCCCGAACTTATGTTCCAAGATTACGAGAATTTTCCTCGCGAGTTGTATTCGGAAAGTTGCTTCGATGAAGATGAGTTTGACACAATCATCAAGTACGCGAGCTTCGCTGACCGCGATGCTGTTGACGCTTTCCTTACTTGCTACAGCGCAGACGAGCTTGACAAATTCGATGACGCTTACCAAGGCGAATTTGATAGTGAAGAGGACTTCGCTCGACATATAGTTGACGAATGTTATGACCTTGACAAGATGTTGGGTAGTCTTTCATATTACTTCGACTACGATGCTTTCGCACGCGATTTGTTTATGTGCGATTACTTCTACGATAATGGCTATGTTTTCCGTAGATAAATCTATCGCAAACAACACTGAAAAAGGTCTCTTCGGAGGCCTTTTTTGCTGTTATTGTGTCTTTTAATCCCCTATAATAAGGTGCTAACTTTGACATAGAAATAAATTTTAATACTATGTCAAACGCAACTTATAATCTTCATCTCAAAGGCTTCGTCGGTGGTGCTGACTTCGACCGCAATTATGTGGACTTCGTGCTTGCCCAAAATAGCGAGCAATCGGTTTCGGTACTGATTGACTCGCTGGGTGGCTCGTTGGCTACTGCTCTGTCTATCGCCTCGGCGTTCCGTAATCACGGCGATGTGTCGGTGCATTTCGTGGGTATGAATGCGTCAGCGGCTACTATCGCTTCGCTCGGTGCAAAACATATCTCTATCGACGCTAACGCTATGTACCTAGTACATAAATGCTCCACTGAGTTCTTCCGTTGGTGCGACCTCAATGCCGACAATACTGAGGCTCTTATCCAAGAGCTGCAAGCACAGAAGAATGACCTTGACAAACTTGACGCGAACATTGCTTCGATGTATTCTGCCAAGTGCAAGAAAGATGTCAAAGATTTGCTCGACCTCATGAAAATCGGTGGTTGGCTATCGGCACAAGAGGCTCTTGATTGGGGCTTCGTGGACGAAGTCACCAACTCTAACGAGCAAGCACCTGTGCTTACTGACGCTATCGCTTCGGCAATGGCTAATGCCGGCATGCCGATACCGAACATTCCTGTACAAGACAGAAATTCGCCTTTCGCCAAGTTTATCGCTTCGCTTTCGTCGCTTTTCAAATCGGAAAAATCTTCTAATCATTCAAATACTATGAAAGTTACTGTAAACAACATCGGCAAGATCCTCAATGTAGAGGAATTTTGTGCCGACGACAATAAGGTTACGCTTACTGTCGAAAATCTACAAGCAATCGAAAATGCCCTTGACAAACAAGCCAAGGAGATTGCTTCTTTGAACGAACGCATTTCGGCACTCGCTTCTGCTCCTGCCGATAGCTCTACTGCTGTCATCGAGGACAACAAGCCCTCTATGACTGAAAAATCTGATGTCGAAGAGTTTTACGACACCGTAAACTCAGCTCGCAAACTCTACAATCTCGTATAACTTTTAATCTTTTAATACTATGGCTGGTAAACTACAATTTACGCTCGACGACTATCAAAAGGCGGCCATTAAGTGGCGTAAAGACCTTTTGATGTTGCCTATCATCGGTATTCAGGACACGCTTCAGTATATGACTGGTCGCCCCGGAATACGATACAAAGAGAATGTCGGCACTATCTACGCTGACGCTCAGTTCGCTCCATACAAGGCTACTCGCTCAGGCGATGTAAACCTTAAACTTGATTTCCGTACGCTCGAAACGCATTTCGGTAATGTGGTCGCCAAGTTTGAACCTAACTCGGCTATCTCTACTTTGCTTGGCACTGGTGCTACCAAAGGTGACGGTCAGATGACTACTCCGACTGCTCTTCATGTGCTTGCTCAAATCGCAAAGGGTTTGTCAGAACACCTCAATGACGCTATGTGGAATGGTGTGCGTAACGCTAACGGCGATACTACCAAAGACCTCTTTGACGGCTTTGATACCATTACACAAAAGGAAATCACTGCGGGAGCTATCTCTGCCGAGAATGGTAACTATATGAAGATTTCTGAGGAAATCACTTCGGCTAATGCTGTCGATGTGGCTAAGGAGATCCTTTTCTCTCTTGACCCTCGTCTTCGCTCTCAGGAACTCCTTATGTTCTGCTCACAGGACTTTGCTGACAAGTATAATGAAGCCTACCTAATGAGCCATGGTGGTATTCCGTACAATACGCAATACAATCACACCACTGTTGAAGGCTCTAACGGTCGTCTCAAACTTGTGCCTTTGTATAACAAGGCTGACAGCAAGTTTATCCACATCTGTCCGAAGAGCAACATGCTTGTAGGCTACGACCAAATGGGCGATATCGAAAGCATTATGGTCAAGGAATACGAACCGTTTATCCTTACCTACATCGCCACTATGTTCTTCGGTGTGCAGTTTGAATCGATAGACAAGCGTCGCTTCAAAGCTGTCGAAATCACTGTCTAATCTCTAAATTCTAACTACTATGGCTGAATGCTTAAATATTCAACAATCACTCGGTTGGTGCCAAGGCACTCCCGAACTGCCCGGTGTAAAACGTCGTGTGTACTATCTCGCGAAATCGGAGATTGTGGAGTGGCCGGCACTCTCTCGCGACGCTAACGGTCGCATTACTTCGGCTCAATATAGTGGTAGCTTTACCCTTAAAGCCGATAGCAAGTGGAAGTATATCGACATTCTTCCCGATAAGTCACAATTGACTTCTGAACCTCAGGGCGAACTCCCAAGCCAAACCCAACTCAATAAATTGGTTGCCGTTCACCCCGGTGTCGGACTGCGTGCCTCTGCAGCTGCCGCTTATATCAACAACTACGACAATGTGTTTCTCGTAGAAGATATGAAAGGCTTCTTCCGTGTTGTCGGTTGCGATAAGTGGCAGACCAAATCGACGGTCAATCAAGACCTCGGTCAAGGCCCGACAGGTTCAACTTCCACTACTATCAATGTCGAAGCAACTGACGAATGTCCTGCTCCGTTCTATTTCGGCATGATTGAGACCGAAGACGGCGACATCGACGCTAACAAGGCTACAGACGCTTAATCTCTCTTACCATGGATAACGGAGCTGACTTGATTGATTTGAACGAAATCCTGACCGATATTGTCGTTCCTAAGATTGAAGTCGGCTCTGTTTCTGTTTCAGAAAGCAAGCCGTCTCAAAAGGACATCTTTGCTGAGGAGAAACGCAAAGCATGGGACAAATCGGTGGAAGCAAGGTGCGACTTCACTTATCGTTTGCGTCTAACAAGACGCTCAAATGTGAACTTTGTTTCCATTTGGCAAAAGTCGCTTTATGGTCGCACGCTTACTGAAATAAAGGCTGATGATGATATGGTGCAGTTCTTCGCTGACAGCATTGTTCCTGTTATCAAGGAAATGCTCGGCTACAATCTGCCTAATGGCGATTGGGCTGTGGTGACCACTCCTAAACGCCGACATCTGACGAAGAACTTTGCAACTCGTATCTCGGAAGTGATCGCCCGACAGCTCGGCATTCCATTCTACGAAGATGTGGCTTCGTGTCGCTCCAAACAGCGAATGAATGCTGTGTTTGCGCTGAATGTTCTGCCGAAAGAGAGTAACATCATCGTGTTCGACGATTTCGTTACCACAGGGCAAACACTTGCCTCGATGAGAAGACTGCTCGAAGAGCATGGCAAAAACCTTGTGTTCTTTACCGGAATAAACAACAAACTTTAATACTATGGCAACAGACAATAAATTTACCGAACTTATTAAGCAATGGCTTGATACGCCTGCCGACGAGCGTGACTACACTGTCGGTGCGTTGTATCTGCTCAAACTTTCGGGCAATCAGATTATGTATCGTAACATAATGGCTAACCCAAGCCGAAAGGCTGAGTTTATAGAGTATAACATTCGGAAGTATTACAACTTCCGTGTTCAAGCACTCACTCATGCACAAGTCGAGGAAATGCAGAAGCAAGTCGATGTTATCGCCCAAGAGCATTTCTCGCTTGAAGAGAACAATCCTGCAAAGGATTTCAAGAAAGGTAAGCGTGATGACCACGATGACCTTCCCGACGATATTCAGGCTCTCTATGTGGAGAACCTTTCTATTGTGCAGCGTATGCGTGAAGTGCATCTAAAACTTCGCTCTCTTTCGACTGAAGACAGCACTTGCCCGGACAGCGAGCGTTACCCATTCCTTAAAGAGCTTATCGAACTCGACAAGCGTCTGCACTCTAATTGGGAACAATACGACCACTATGTGGGTACGCAATCGGAGTTCCCTAAAGAGGAAAAGAAAGCCACCAAAACAAAGAAAAAAACAGCTAAAAAATGAAACGCAACACATCGATTGACTCTGTCCTAAAGCCGTTGAGTGATAAGCCGTATCAGGCTAATCTCTCTAACGCTGTGCAAGTGGCTGATGTGTTGGAATGGATTCTTGAACAGGTGGGAGAAGCCGAAGTGTGGCAAACTTCTTTCTCCATTTCGGAAGAGTTTTTGCGTCGCCTTTTCTTTATCGAAAAGTCAGGGCGAGTAAAGGCGTTCCACCTTGTTCTTGACCACAAGGCGACAAACAAGACGCTGAAGCTGTGGGCGTTCATTTCGCAAGTTATCGAGCGGACATACCTCGCTGACAATCACAGCAAGATTTTACTGGTAAAATCTACAGCCGGCGATACGGTTTGCGTCGTGACATCGCAAAACCTGACACGAGGAAATCGCTCTGAATCTGCTTTCATCACTACGGATAAGGAAATATTCGCTACGCTTCATTGCCAGGTCGATGACCTTATTTCCAATCACTCCGTGCCACTGAACGACCTTTTTACGCAACGCATAAACTCTGATTGATATGAACTATACTCCCGAACAACTTGACCAAATAGAGAAATTCGCTTCCATATACCTCAAAATTTCGGATATGGCAGTCATTCTTGATATTGCCCCTGAACAGCTTCGCTGGGACATATCGCAGAAAGATACCGAAGTTTCAAGACGCTATTATCGTGGTAAAGCAGCTTCTAAAGTGAAGTTACTACACCAAGAAATGCTACTTGCCCAAGTTGGTTCTCCTCTTGCGATTGAAAACACTCACAAGAACCTACTCGACATGGAAGATGACGAGTAACAAACTACTAACACTGCAATACTATGGCTTACCCTAACGCACTTGAATTATGTCGCTCCGACCTCTTTACCAAAGAGGACGAGTTGCGTCAAGCATATCCGCAATTACTTGTGGATAAGGTGCTTCGTGTGCGTGATATGTATAATTGGTGCATTGCCAATCCTGATGCTAAGGATAGGCAGTTCGTGGAACAGGAACTAAGCCGTTACGACATTTCAAAGGTCGTGGCTTATTCCGATCTCGCCATTGTCAAGACTCTGCTCCCTACACTTGCAACTGCAAGCAGGGATTTTCATCGTTGGCGTTACAATGAAATGATTCTTGAAACATACCAAATGGCGAAGAAGCGTAAGGACACCAAGACTATGGAGAAAGCAGCTTCGTCGTATGCGAAATATAATCGCATTGACCTTGAAGATGAACAGGCAGTGCCTTATGAAATGATTGTGGTTCAGCCGTTCACTGCTACCTCTGACCCTACGGTACTCGGTATCAAGCCTATCCCGAACATCAACGATAAGATTAAGGCTATGCTTAATAAGTATCGCGCTGAAACTATCGACATCGAGGACATCACTTTTGAAGAAGCTGACCTCGAAGAAGAATCTTTATTCCCACCGCAAAATAAGGAAGACGACAATGAGCAAGAATGATAAATCCGTTTACTTCAACACACCACAGCGATTGACGCAATTGATCGGGGCGAACACTACGGTGATCGTCGCCGGCCGTCGTACTGGTAAGACGGACTCCATTGCGTCGCCTTTCGTGCTTCGTAATATGCAGAGAATGCCCGGCTCTACCGGTGGTATAGTCGTGCCTACTTTCAAGCATGGCTTGACTAATACGCTCCCAGGACTCTTCGCTGCTTGGAAGCGTTGGGGATTTATCAACGGCATTCATTATGTCGTCGGTCGTCGCCCACCCAAATCGTTCGCTAAGCCTATCATCGAGCCGTCGGACTATGAGCATGTCATTTCCTTTTACAATGGCTCGTGTGCAATTATCATTTCACAAGATAGACCCGGCTCGTCTAACTCGCTGACGCTCTCTTGGATTCTTGTCGATGAAGCGAAGTTCGTGGATTATGAACGGCTCAAAGATGAAACGCTTCCTGCTAATGGTGGTATCAAATCGCATTTCGGTCATCATTCGTGCAACCACTCGATGATGATTCTTTCGGATATGCCTCAGACTCAAAAAGGTTCGTGGTTCTTGCACTATGAGGACAAAATGGATAAGGAACTTATCGCCACCATTGAGGGCACTGTATATGAGATATGGAGAACTAAGGAGCGTATTCGCGCCCTTAACGCAAAGGGTGTGGCTGTTCCCCCTTATCTCAAATCGTACCTTCGTCGCCTCGATACAAACCTGAATAAAATGCGTTCGGTCGCTGTTTACTACAAGGAGTATTCTTCGATTGAAAATCTGCAACTCCTTGGCGAAAACTACATCAAGCAGATGAAACGCGACCTCACTCCGAAGACTTTCCAAACCTCTATCCTGTGTCAGAGGATCGGAATAGCCAAAGACGGATTTTATTCATCGATGAAAGAAAGTCATAAATACAACGCCTCGGATTTCGCTTACCTCGATTCGCTCGGCTATGACTTTAACCCAAACTTGCTCGACTGCCGTGCTGACGCTGATGTCAATCCTCATGCCCCAATCTGCATTGGTATGGACTACAATGCCAATATCAACTGGATTGTTGCCGGTCAGCCTAATGGCCGACGATTGAACATCATAAAGTCGTTTTATGTCAAATTCGAGCGTAAAATCCCTGCTCTTATAGAAGAGTTTTGTCGTTACTACGCCAATCATCAAAATAAGACTGTGGTCTATTATTACGACACTACCGCACTCGGTGCAAACTATGCCGTAAACGAGCAAGATTTCCACTGGGTAGTGTGCCACGAATTTGAGCGTCACGGCTGGCAAGTGGAAGATGTGTATCTCGGCAATCCTATGCGACACGATGAAAAATACCTCTTGATAAATCAAGGGTTTGCTGGCAAACAACGCCTAATGCCATTCTTCAACCGACAGAATAATGATGACCTTATTCTTGCTGTTCAGTCTGCCGGCGTGACTCGTGGTCGCAACGGTTTTCGCAAGGACAAAGGTGGCGAGAAGTTAGCCGAAACGGAAGAGGACTTGCTTCAACATCGCACCGACGGAACAGACGCTTTCGATACGCTCTACATCGGTTGCGAAAAGTTCCCACATCGTGAGATTATGCCCTACACTTCAAGTGGGGTGCTTTAATTACACTTTCTTGTTGAAATTAACCTTTTTTAAGGTGATGTGTGTCAATTTCTTGCCCATGTAAAATATTATCTTTGCATGGGTTGGTTATATTAGCATTTTTTAGTAATTTTGCTATCTAAACAAACAATTACCGTATCAGACCAGAGAAACTAAACATATAACGCCCTGTAAAGGCGTGAGACATATTAGGAACTCCTTGATAGGTTTTATGAGCTTTGGTCGGCTCGCGGTAACTATCGAGGAGTTCTTTTGATTTTTATAATCAGAGATGTTTGACGAATCGCTAATTAATTATATCGAATCTCCGTCGAGAAATAAACTAATTCTATCGAATGAGGAGATAAAAGATATTAGATATATTGATTTGGGAGTGTTACTCAGTGAAGCACTCTCAAATATTCCATTTCAATTTATTCCGTATGAGTTAGACGGAATACTTGATTCTATTTTTCGTACTAACTTCAAGGAGAGTTATGTGTTTGGAAGATATTATGCAATCAAAAATATCAATATACTTTTTGAACCAGAACTCTCAATAAACTTTTTATCCTTAATTGATAAATACTCTAAGGATATACCATTGTTTGTTGCGACTAAGGGTATAGTCAATGGAACTATATTTTATCCTTTTGCTCTAAACAGAAGTTATCAGTTTGATTTAAATAATCTCTCCCCATATATTTGTTAACACCATTTGACATGAAATACAAAGAACTAATCAAATTTGAGCCAATCAATGATGTCATCAAGTTCAACAAACTTGACAGCTCAGACTATCGCAAATCTCTAATAGAAACTTTTGTTTTTTCAAAGTCTTACGAAGAATCTTACATACCTGTTATTTGCAAAAATCTTGATTTTGTAAACAATAATCAAGAAACAATGGGCATTCAGATTGTTGGTAGCTATGGTACTGGTAAATCACACTTGATGTCGCTTTTTTCGATTATTGCAGAAGATGAATCTTATTTGCAATATGTAAAAAACGAAAATGCAAAAACTCAGCTCGCAAAGATAGCCGGCAAATACAATGTTCTTCGATTTGAATTAGGTAATAGTACCGACCTTTGGTCTGTTCTTTCATATCAAATTGATAAATATTTCGAGCAAATAGGATTTGACTTCAAACTCTCAAATGAAGATGCTCGCGAAACTTACATCAATCGTATCAATAAAATGCTTGCCTACTATGAGGAAAAATTTCCGAACAAGGGCTTTATGATTGTGATTGATGAAATGCTTTCATATCTTAAAGGTCGTAGTGGTTCTGCTAACCTTAATGAAGACCTTGCTGTACTTCAAGCATTTGGTCATGCTTCTGACCGTTCAAAATTCCGCATTGTTTTCGGTGTGCAAGAACTTATTTACAAGTCGCCTGAATTTCAATTTGCGGCTAATATGCTAAATCAAGTGCAAGACCGTTACTATGACTTGACAATCACAAAAGAAGATGTGCTTTTTATTGTTCAAGAACGCTTGCTCTCTAAGGACGAACACCAAAAACAAACAATTCGTAATCATCTTTCAAAATTTACTCAATTCTTCACTGAACTAAATTCTAATTTAGATCAGTTCGTGAATTTGTTCCCTGTCAATCCTTCATATATTGAGAATTTCCAAAAAATTCGAATTGCTAAATCGCAACGTGAAATTCTAAAAACACTTTCTGCTCGTTTTGAATCACTCCTTGAAAAAGATGTTCCGGAAAACGAGCCTGGATTGATATGCTATGACGAGTATTGGAATGATATGGCTAACGACGCTTCTCTTAAAGCCCACCCTGATGTTCGCAAAGTTTTGGAAATTACAGAAACTATTTACCAAAAGATTGATAGTAATTTTACAGGTGGTCGTAAGCCTAAAATCCCTTTGGCAAAACGCATTACGAATGCTTGTGCTATAAAGATTCTTCAAGAAGAATTAAGTCAACTGAATGGAGTCTCTGCTGAACGACTTGTCGATGACTTATGTTATCTTGATGCTATCTGTGATGATAGGGAAATGCTTATGTCTGTAATCAATACGACTGCTGATAATATAAAACGAGCAACAGTTGGTTCATACTTTGACCTTAACACTACTAATCTCGAATATCATATTAGAATTGAGGGTGGTGTAAACTATGAACAAAAGATAGAAGAATTTGCAGAGCAAATGACAAAGAGAACTAAAGATGAACACTTCTTTAATATCCTTGCAGAATTGCTCCCTATTGAAGTTGAACAATATCGTAGAGAGTTCAGAATATGGCCTCATAATATCGCTTGGAATAGTCATAAGACTACTCGCGACGGATATATCTTTATGGGCAATCCTAATGAACGCTCTACCACACAGCCTATTCAACATTATTACATCTATTTTACACCTATTTTTGACCAAGAGTCAAAGGTTATCGGCAATGAAAACGATAGTATATATGTTTTACTTGACAATCTAACAGACGAAGTCAAGAAACTCATTTGTTTAGTGGGTAGTGCTGAGTCTTTAAGAAAAGCTTCAGACTCTTCTCAACAGCCTTACTATGCTCAATTTCGCAAAAAATATCTTGACCAATTGAAGCCTATGCTACATAGCCAATTCTTCAATTCGGCTGAGATTATTTACAACGGCGAAAAGCATTTGCTTACTGCAATTCCTGGCATTGTTGAGAATACCACTAAAGATGATATGATAAATAAGGCTGCTTCTTTCATTTTGGAAAACCACTTTAATGAATCTCAGCCTAATTACCCTAAATTTGCAAACCTTTTACAGCCTCTTACTCCAGGGAACTTTGATTCTACTATAAAAGGCGCACTTAAAAAAGTCTCAAATCCACAATGGCAAAATCGTAATGCCGAAGCAATACTTTTTGGCCTTGGTTTATGGAATGGCGAAAGATTATCTACTGCTGATTCTATTTATGCTCGCAGTATAAAAGCAAAATTGGACGAAAAGAGTGAGGGAATGGTACTTAATCGAGACGAAATACTTGAACCTTTCTATTTGCCTCATAATAAATATGTCAGCAACGATGAATTTAAGATTGAAGCCGACTTTGTATTCATTGTTCTTGCAGTTATGACTGCCCTTGGCGAAATCGAAATCGTATTACCGGGCAATACTATAATTAACGCAACATCGTTGAATCGTCTTGACTCTTGTGTTAAGTCTGACTTCTATTCATTTGAATTTGTGCGTCGCCCTCGTGGCGTTAATATGGCTGTTGTAAAAGAAATCTTTATGGGTTTCTTGGGACACGACCTTTCTTCTGCATTAAGAGAACCTGCTACGTTTGCAGAATTGGGTACTGCTATAACTTCAACTGTGCAACAATGTGCTACGCTTTCGCATGCACTTTCTTTTGGCATCTATTTAGGTGAGCATGCCATTATTTCAGACAGCGACGCACACTCATATAAATTGAAGATTGATACATTCAAATCATTCTGCGAAAAAGTTAAGAATTATAATTCTGAACCTAAACTCCGTAATTTGCCTGAAGAATGGACTGTTGATGCTATTAGAGAGATAATGACCACTAAGGACATTATCAAATTAGTTGAAGACAGTAAGAATTTGGCGTCAGAATTAAGTACTCGCATCAATTATCTTTCTCAGGCACGTAGTTATGCAACAGATGCTTCTTTGATTAGCGATATTGAATCTGCAATTACAAAATTGTCTGAAGTCGTAAGATGTGGTGACCGTGCTACGATTAACGCATACAAATCATCTCTTGATACATTAGCATCTCGATATGCTCGTGCGTATGTAGATGCTTATCTTGCTACTTGCGTGAATGAGTTCACAATGAGAACTAAAGAAGCTATGCTACAATCTGAACAATATAAAGTTTGTGAACTTGTACGCGACGCTGATTTTATCAATGGTTCTCGTTTTGAAACACTCAAAGGAAAACTTTCTAAAATACATCTTGCTAACCCAAGAATAACCGAACAAGCCGTATTGGATTCACCATTTATGGGATTTAATCCACATGACGCTGTTGGTGTTACTATTCCTGATGTTAATCAACTTAAAGAAGAACTTGATGAAATCTACAATTCTTATGATGTAGCTTTCAAAGAAATTCTTGATGACCCAAGTGTGAAGCGTAACATTGAAGTCCTCAATGATATTGAGAAAAATATTATCACTCGATATATTGCTGGAGAGGAAACTCTTAATACCACTTACACTTCACAAATAAAGAGTATTATCGCTAAACTTCATCGTGGTTTTACTAAGGTGGAAATATCAGCCGACAATATTCAACAGATATTCAATCGCCCAATGACTCCTGAAGAAGCAATTGAGGCATTCAAACGCCACATTAACAACGAACTCACAGGAAGAGATCGTAGTAATGTGCGTATCATTGTAAAACTTTCATAACGCTTTATATTTATGGCTAACCTTTTTGAAGAAGATACACAAGGTGCATTGTTTAATAGCAATGATTTCAATTCACCTGAAGAAACTTCCAGCGACAAGCCGGTGGTTTGCCTCGGAATGACTTTTGCTAACGACGATGAACGCCGTGAGTATTTCCGCAACGAGCTTCGCAAGAAATTACCTGGACTCAAACACATCGAGGGATTTCCCATTGGTGAGGATGAAGATATTATCAATCTTTCCGACCCTCCATATTATACTGCTTGTCCTAATCCTTGGCTGAATGACTTCATAGCTGAATGGGAACAAGAAAAGGTTGAACTTGAAAAGCATGGCAAACGTATTGCTGATTTTCAAGTTAATGAACCGTATGCGTATGGAATTAAGGTTGGAAAGAATAGTGCGATATATAATGCTCACACTTATCACACCAAGGTGCCATATCAAGTAATTATGCGTTATATTTTACATTATACACAACCTGGCGATGTTGTTCTTGACGGATTCGCCGGAACTGGTATGACCGGTGTAGCAGCATCAGCTTGTGGTTATCCTGATTATGAAACTAAAAAATCTATCATAGACGATTTTTCTAATAATGGATTGCAAAGTCCTAAATGGGGAGCAAGACATGCCGTCTGTGGAGACCTTAGTCCTTTGTGCTTTCATATTTCTTCTAACTACAATTCAAAACCAAATTTATCAAAGTTAAATAAAGCAGTCAAAGAAATTATCAAAAAACTGAAAGATAAATTTGGCTATCTATATGAATATGATTCCCCACATGGGAAAGGTCATATAAACTACTTTGTATGGTCAGAAATAGTTTCTTGTAAAAACTGCGGTCATGAATTAAATGTTCATGATTTATCTTACGATTATAACTCAAAAACTTTATATAATGAATTAACCTGTCCTAATTGTGGAACTTCTCAAAAAAGAGTTGATGCCAATTCTGTAGAATCTATAGATTTCGATGAAGCACTTGGAAAACCAATTTCTCAGTTGAAATATAATTGTTGTTTATTTAATTATTCTGTCCCACAAAAAGGACGATTTATGTCTACTTCTAATATGGATAATACCATACCAGAAGCAGTTGGATATATCCCTACATACAAATTTGAAACTGGTGATAAGTTTAGCGACCCCTTAAGAGTTGGAGCAACAAATATAAATTTACTATACTACCCAAGGACAAAATCATTACTTGCGTATTTGTATAATATTATTATTTCTGATTTTGATTCTCAAAAGAAAGAATTGATGTTTATATTTACATCAATGTTGCCAAAACTGACAAGAATGAACAGATATATGCCACAGCATGGTAGCCGTGCTTTGGTAGGTCCAATGGCGAATACGTTGTATATACCACCTCAATGTGTCGAAAACAACCCGATTGACCAATTCGAATATCAAGCAGGAAAAGTTATTAGAGCATTTGAATTTTGTTTTAGTGGTTCTGTAGTACAAACTTGTTCTGCAACTAATACATCTATAGCAGACAATTCCGTCGATTACATATTTACAGATCCTCCTTTTGGAGCAAATATTATGTATTCGGAATTGAATACTGTTTCTGAGTCGTGGCTAAAAGTTATGACTAATAACAAAGAAGAGGCTATTTCGAATAAATCTCAGCGAAAAGGGTTAGTCGAATACCAAGATATAATGACTCAATGTTTCAAAGAGTATTTTCGCGTTTTGAAACCTAATAAATGGATGACTGTTGAATTTTCAAACACATCTGCTGCTTTTTGGAATAGTTTGCAGTATTCTATTAAATCAGCAGGATTCATTATAACTTGCATTACGGACTTAAATAAAGAACGAGGGGGACTTCATTCAATGTTAGGTCCAACAGCTGTTAAACAAGATTTAGCAATATCTTGTTATAAGCCGTCGGACAATATTTCGATTAAGTTTAATAACGACACTTCTAATAATATATGGGAAATTGTTGAAGACCACTTACTTCATTTATCTTCATGCGTAATTAAAGATAATGAGTGTCAATTTATTATAGAAAGAGATGCTCGTATTATATATGATAGAATTATTTCTCACTATATCCAAAAAGGTTTTAATATACCAATGAGTTCAATCGAATTTCAGGTTGGATTGCGTGAGCGTTTTATAGAACGAGACGGAATGTTCTTTACTGCCCAGCAGGTAGCAGAATATGATGAAAAAAAGCGTACTTGTACCGGAGTACAAAGGTTGGCTCTCATTGTTAGTTGCGAGCAAGACGGAATACAGTGGTTAAAGAACGAACTTGAACGTTCTTGGCAAACTTATTCCGATTTACAGCCTAAATGGATGCAGGCTCTTAATGGAACTCGTAAAGGTGATATTATACCAGAACTTCGCGATTTGCTTAATGAAAACTTTATTGAGGAAAGCGACGGACGCTGGCGAACTCCAAATGCTCAAGATGACGTGGATATGGAGAAACTTCGTATGAAAGCGTTGCTTCGTGAATGGAAGATTTATGTGGAAGCAGCTCAAAAGCCTCGCACTAAGCTCAAAGAAGTTCGTGTGGAAGCATTGCGTGCCGGTTTTCATCAATGCTGGAAAGATAAAGATTTTGCTACCATCATTTTGGTAGGCGATAAAATCCCTCAAAATCTATTAACAGAAGATGAAAAATTGCTTCTTTTCTACGACATGGCATCTTCTAAAATTTAATTATTACTATGAGATATAAAGGTCAGGCGATAGAAATAATCGGCAGTAAAACGGTTTTTGGCAAGGAAACGCTATGGATTCGTATTCTTGAAGACGGCAGTTTTGCTCAAATTCTTCGCGAAGAACTTGATGATGATATAGACCAACACGATGACTTGTCAATCGTGCGATACACTGCCGTAGCAGCTCGCATTAAGGAAGAGATTTCGAAGAAACGAATTCTCGCTCCTTATGAGAGTAGTTTGATACCTCTTCCTCACCAAATTTTGGTGCTTGAAAAGGTTATGCAAGCTACTCAGACTCGCTTTTTGCTTGCCGATGAAGTGGGTATGGGTAAAACCATCGAAGCAGGACTTGTTCTCAAAGAATTAAAACTTCGCGGTGAAATCAAACGCACTTTGCTTATTGTACCTAAATCGGCAATGATACAGTGGCAAAGTGAATTGAAAGAGCATTTCAAGGAAAACTTCCATATATATGACTCGGAACTTATCGGTTCTCTTACTCGTACTTTCTCTCGACTTGACGCAGAAGAAGAACTGAACTTTTGGAAACAACATAATCAAATCATTATTTCAACCGATGCTATCAAACCTCTCGAAACTCGACAAGGTTGGTCGCAAGAGAAGATTGACGAATACAACAAATATCGTCTTGAATCGGTTGTTAATGCTGAATTTGACCTTGTGATTATAGATGAAGCCCACAAAATGGGTGGCTCGACATCACAAGTTTCTCGTTTCCAACTTGCAGACGCATTATGTAATGCTGTACCGAACATTCTTTTGCTTTCAGCAACTCCTCACCGTGGTAAAAGTGACCACTTCCGTCGTGTACTTCAGCTTATCGATGCTGACGCTTTTGTGGGAGAGGGCATGCCGTCAATAGAAGAGATTGAACCTTATGTAATGCGTTCCGAAAAGCGTTGTGCTGTTGATTATGACGGTAACAAGTTATTTAATGCTCGCACAACAACTAAGATTGAAATCACTCTTGAAGAGAGTTCTCATTATCGTCAAATTCAATTGTACGATAATGTTACAGAATATGTAAGAACAAGTTTCAATAAAGCAAAACGCAGTGGAAGAAATGCTCTTGGGCTTGTTATGATTATGCTCCAAAAGATAGCGTCGAGCAGTACGGCCGCTATTGCTTCAGCTCTTCGCACAAGACTTTGGAGACTTGAAAACGGAATAGAAGATTCATTAAACGGATATGATTGCGAATCCATTTCGGCTGAAGATTTAGCCGAAATCGCTATCAATGATTTTTCTGTTGAAGCAAATTCAGATCATCGCACAGAGGAAGATGTGTTGCGTGATTTGATTCAAGAGGCAGATGATTGCTTGCGAAATGAAGTGGACGCTAAGACCACTACACTCATTTCGCTTATCAATGATTTAAGAGTTGAAGAAAACAACCCTAATCTCAAAATTCTTGTATTTACTGAGTTTAGAGCGACTCAAGCATACATCGCTAATGCTCTTGAACAAGTTGGTTTATCGTGCGTAGCAATAAACGGCTCTATGGATATGGACACTCGCCATTCGGCTCTTATCCAATTCAAAGAATCTGCCGATGTTATGATTGCTACCGATGCAGCAGGAGAATCTCTGAATATGCAATTTTGCCATATTGCAGTGAATTATGACTTGCCTTGGAATCCTATGGCAATTGAACAACGCATCGGTCGTGTTGACCGTATCGGTCAGAAATATCCTGTTAAGGCATATAATCTTCTCACATCAAACAGCGTTGACTCTCGTGTGTACGGCATTATCGTTGAGAAACTCGATATAATAATGAGCGAGTTAGGTATCGACAAAACATCTGATGTGCTTGACTCAACGATAGAAATGAAGCGCGTTAATGATTTGTATTTGAAATCGCTTCTTGACCCGAAACGATTTGAATTTGCAAGCGATAGCTGGCTAATCGACATTAGACGCAAATTAAACAATTACAAATCAACAGAGGGTGCATTGCCAACTCTTGCTGAAGAGCAAATAAACGCACAAGCAGCTGCTGAAGTTAAATATAGCCCTCTTCCCATTTGGCTTGAAGAAATGCTCGACCTTTACACTAAAGGAAAAGGTGGTCGCATTGAAAAAGATTTATATGGAAGTGTGAAATATCACTTTAATACCCATTCTTTTACCGGAGTATTTGATTCAGCTAAAGCAGTTGATAATCCTGCGGCTGAACACCTCACATTACAAAGTCCAATTATCAAGAAAGTGCTTGATGAAATTGACGGTGGTAATGTAAATGATATTAAAGTGATACGCTCTCATAATGGAGAAGAGACAGCCGGCTTCTTGAGTATATGGAAAGTCTATGCGATTAATCCTAATGATACTCGTATTACATATTCAGCACAATTTGTTGCAGATAATGGTCGAGTATATGGAGCGTACGCAAACGACCTTTGGAATAAACTTGTTCAAGAACCTAATTATTTCTATTCATGTGGCTCAATACCATACGATAATGCCAATGATGAAATTCTTGAACCTCATTTATTCAATGTTTTCCACCAAATGGAAAATATCATAAAAGAGGGATTGCATACTAAAGCTGAAAACAAACTTAAAGCATTAAATTTTACAATTTCTCGTGCTGAGCGTATCGGAATTGAAAATATCCGAAAAGCAAGACTTCGCAAATTGCAGGAAGAAAAGATGAAATGGAATACTGTTTTCAGCAGAGAAAGCAATGTTGTTCCCGACTTGAAACACATTATCACAATAAGAATTGATGGCTAATATCTTTCAAAGAATATCAGACTGTATTGCATCATCAGGATTGACGATTGTGTCTAATCCCGATAAATTCCTTTTGCGTGATGATGTGAAAGATAGATTGCTATCGGAATACAACATCAAAATATGTTCAGGGAGCAGTCTACAATTGAGACTCGTTTATGAATTTTCTGTTAAACGCGAAACTCAGTATAAGTATTGTTTTATATATTCTGATAGAAGCACTCCTTTACCTGATATCGCAGACTCTGCAAGAAGAACAGTTTTCTATATTGCAGATTTGATGCCCGGTTATGATAGAACAGCGTTGGCAACATTCCCTATTGATACAATAGAAATCATTTCGGAATTGCCAGCCCCTCGAATAAATCTATCATATCAAGACACATTGAGAACTATTACTGAAATAGTTGAAGCATATAAGAATAGTCCTGAATATGTAAATAATGAGTTAGGGAAAGTTGTTTTGGACTGGAATAATCCAAAAACAATTTCAAGGTTATCGGAACTATTTTATATTGCAGTTAAGAATAAATTCATTGATTCTATTGAGGAAAGATTTGATGAAATAAACGATGATTTTCAATCATATATTTCACAGAACTATTTCAGCAAGCTCAATTCTTCGCACTTTATCAGACCTTCGTATGTGGGCAAAGTTCTGCCATATATAAATACGAACTTCAATGATACAGACAAAATTGCGATGATTGTTGTGGACGGTTTTGCTTATTGGCAATTTATTGCTCTCAAAAAAGTATTATCGGAACAAGAGATATCAACTATTGATAATGTTATCTTTTCTTGGATTCCGTCAATCACAATGCTCTCACGACAATCCCTTATGCGAGGAACTTATCCTCAAAATGATTATCACCAATCGCCCCACAATGAAGAACGATTATGGCGTGATTTTTGGAGTCAAAATAACATCAATCCACAAAATACTGCATACATCTACAATCAACCGACATTTACCGTCGCCCCTAACATAAGTCGTTTGGCTTATGTTACGAACAAGGTTGATGACTATTTGCATAATTGTTCAGATTACAAATCTTTAATGGATTTGACTAACAATTTTATTTGTGAATTAGTTGATGTTATCAAGAAGATAAAAGGTTTAGGTTTTACCATTTTCTTAACTGCTGACCATGGTTCAGTAAGAACAATGGGCTGGCGTCGATTATCTTCTCAAGAGAAGACTTACTTATATGATTCTGATAGTCGTGGTTCGCGACACTTAATTTATAATGATCAAACTCATAAAACAGCATTTTTGCAGAGCAATGAAGTTATCAATGAGTTTGTTTTTGAGAAAGAAAATTGGATAGTTTTTAAGAACAGATACTGTTTCAAAAACTTTCCTTCTATTGAAATTACTCATGGTGGCTCCCATTTTATGGAAGTCCTCATACCATTTATTAGGATATAACTATGGCATATATTGGCATAAATCAAAGAATACCTATTTCTATTGTGGAAATGGCTCTTAATGCAGCTGTTGAAAATACATACTCCACAGAGTATGCTATTGAGCTTGCTTCAACTGAATTTGACGGAGAAAACAGACAGAAAAAAGCGGCACTTATATTGAAGCGACTAACGCTTGATAATCCTCTTTTTGAATATATAAAAGAGAATAAGGATTTAGTTTTTTCTGCCCTTAAGTATAAAGATGATAGAGCGGCTATTATGTCTGCGATTATTTGTTCTGCATATCCTATTGGATATGATGTACTTGAAACTATGGGGAAATATTTCCACGTTCAAGATATATTGAGAACCGATATTATCGTTAATCGTATGTCGGCAAAATATGGTAGTAACCGTTCTTTGCCTAATGCCTTATATAGTGTTCTACCGATGTTTATTGAGGCTGGTATTATAAACAGGCCTCAAGCCGGAGAATACTCAATGAATCGCATTTCTCCTATTACTGATATTGCGAACGAGCTATATAAAAAATCTTTCGCTGTTAATAACCCTAATAATTCAACTGATTTTATCCCCGAAGACCACCCTTATTTTGAATACTTTGCTTAAAAAAATCTCATTGCGAAATATTAAATGGCACAAAGTAAAGCTGTTTTTTTCAATTGCATTCTGTATTCTTACTATAGTATCAGTTTTTTGTGTCATATTTCTTCTTTGTTATATAATTGGTATTCGCATTCCAATAGATTTGGATAATGCTACATGTGAAAATATAAATATGATTTTAGTCAGTCTGACAACCGGCTATATAGTCAGTTATATTACATACTTATTATCTGCTCATATTCCCAATTATAGTCGTGAAATTAGAAACGAAAAACTTTTGCGAGAACATTATTTATGGAATTATAAGAATGAATTAGTGTGTTCTTTTTCGTTATTAAAACATTTATATAAAGAATATGACGAACTTCAGTCACATTTATCAGCAATACCCGAAATTAATGACTTTTTTAAGGGTGACGACATATTCGCGAAGTATAATAAATTGTTGATACAAGAATTAGACAACGAAGGAGCATCATATTTGTTCAATCAATTCAAGAAACTTGAGGCCTCAGCAAACTTACTATTAGCAGTAAGTCGCTCTTGTTCTTGTAATCTTTCTGATAAGATAAATCAGTTATTAACTCCGGTATGGTTTAAGTCATTTGAGGTTATATATGGAGAACTTAAAAATCTTCAAATAGTAGAAAATAATGTTGTTTCTCAAGATAAATTGAACCAATACAATTTCTTAAGGTCACAAAATTTGGATTTTATCATTAAAATGAAAGATTCTATAGTTCAAAATTTTGAACTATGTAGAAATGTGTAACTAACTTTTACGATAGACATACGATGATGTCGGATTGATTGTTGGCTTTGGCTGTTCTATCGGTCGCAACCGACTTCGGTAAACATCTTTTAATCCTCATACAAGACCACTTGGTTTGACTCTCACAAGGAGCGAGCCGAGTGGTTTTCTTTTATCGTTATCGGGCAATTCATCACTGCTCGATGCCCCATTACTGTGTCTTATTTTACAGCCTGATTTGATGATACAATGGCTGTCGCTTTTCGTCACACTTTGATATTTCACTACGCAAAGTTCGGGTATCATTCACTACACAAGGACACTGCAAGTTATCCGAAATTTCTCCAGCCCTTTCGGGTAGTAAATTATCTGAGATAATCCTTGATGTTTAACGGCAACCAGCCTGTTCACTTGCATACCCACTTGGTTGCTCGTAAAAATCAAGTGCGAAAGCACATTATTGTTAAATCATTAAATCGTAAAATAATATGACACATTCAGTTCAAACATCGGTAATGAATCTTGGTTTCGATAACAATTCAGTGAATAATCGCTCTCGCTTTAATCCTCGTGCGATGAAGTTTTACCAAGTGGATATTGAGGACTTTGACAATGAAGTTTACTCTTACGAAGTCGAAGCTCGCAATGATGAAGAAGCAGCTCTCAAAGCCGAAGAATTGTTCAATGGCGACATCTATACAATGTATGTCTATCTGATGTAAAAGATAGATATTCACACCTTCTCAAAGGTGCTTGCTTCAAGCAAGTGCCTTTTCTTTTGTTCAACCCGGTCAGTCGCACATCTTTTCTCGCACCATTCTTTCTGCCGTTTTGCCTTATCAATTGCTATGCTTTCGTTTGCTGATTGAGTGTATTTATCTTCCATACTTTTGATTGGTGTTCTTTCCATTTCCAAACCCATTACTCGGTGGCTGATTTGTGTCAAGGAGATTGCTATTGTCGCAATTCCATTTCTACTTTGTCGCTCCAAAATCAAGATCCTCTTTTGTGGCTAAATTCCGTTATATAGTGTATGATTGTTCTTCGTCTATCGGGCAACGCTGTGCCGGGAGCATATTCGCTATCTCGAACATCGGTCATCACTCTGCAATAGTGCCACTTCTCGCTCTATATCGTCGCTTATTCTGCCACTCGATTTTATACTTGTATTCTATTGTTCTACTATGATTTCACGCCACAATCGTGTTGGCACACTCTTCTTTGCTACGGCTGAATTTATCTTTGATGATTGGCATCGCTTTCCTGGGGTACTTATCGGACAACCTTGCTGATCTGCCCACGGCCCATTGTCGGCTCAATACACTTTCGGTCGTAATACCACACCTTTGAGTGTTATCCTTTACGCAACGCTCCTTGATACCTCAAATTTTCTCCATTCGATTGAAACCACTCAAAGCCACATTCCACACTTGCACTTGTAGGCATTGTCAGCGTCGCTTTTTACCTTGACGCTACACATCTGAATACATCTGCAACACTAACTTTTAGTGCCGATTTTGATACACTGCTCCGTGCTGTTGCGATATAAGAAATTCTCCGAGCGAAGTTAGCATGCCGTTCCGGGCAAAAGGACAAGACAAGTTTATACAAAAATCTTCCTCTTGCAGAGAGTATTGTTTGCAGTAAATCCTTGTGCCTTATCTCCACTTGACGCATGCCCTGATTTGCTCGTAAATTTTAATCGCTCTCAGCGAACAGTTTTTAATCTCAAAATCTCAAAAGTTATGTCAAAGACAGTTGCAAATTCAGAAGTTAAAGTAGCTAACAAGAAAAGCTCACGCAAGGCTAAAGCCGAGCCACAAGTTGAAGTAAAAGTGGAAGAAGTGGCAGTGGTTAAATCGGAAAATTCCGAAGTAGTATCATCAAAGAAGCTCATCTGCGTAAAGCCCTCATTCGGTCGCTGGTATGTTTACTTCCGTGGCGTTAAGCCCGAAGACAATGTGGGCTGTGGTTGCAAAACAGCTAAATCGGCTATCCGATATATGATGTACCTCAAGAAAAATCACGATGCCGAAATCTATAACAAAGATTACCAAATTCTTAAAGCCGAAGCAGCAAAGGAGGCGTAAGCCTCTTTTGCCCTTTGTGGCTATTGTTTCACAATAAAATCACAGAACAATGAACGAATACAAAGTTTACACAAAATCGAATTGGTGGCGAATTGAAGCCAATGACGATGTAGAAGCAATGAGAAAAGCACTATGGTTTTGCTATCGTGATGATGAAGAGTTCGTGAAGATAGTACGCGAAAATTATCACTCTCCCTACACACTACGCATTGCCGTGATAGACAATAAAACATTTGAATCATACACAATATAAAATCACAGATTATGGAATTAGACAAATTCACAAAAGAAGAGCTTGACGAACTTTTTGAAGCGTCGTTCAAAGTCAAAGAAATTATGGAGAGATACGACAATTGGCGTAATCTCATTCTCGACAATCAAATCTATCGCCACAATTTCCTGCTCGTGCAGCTGGTAATGGGCGAATGGAAGAAAAGAATTTTATCACCAATCAAAAAATCAGAATGATTATGGAATACTACAAATTCACTGAAGATGAATTGGACGAAATGTTCACTCTCGCAATGAAAATCGTCAGTCGTATCAAAGAACATTACGCTGATGACGAAGATTATCTTCATCAAATAGATGAATTTACTGTTCTCAATACATTCGCTTATAATTGCTATTATGCGATGTCGAGAAAGTACAAAATGAGAACACAGAAAGCTCCCGAATAGTCGGGAGATTCTTTCTAATTCTCTCTTTAAGGCAGTCGAAAGATTGCCTTAAATTGTGTCTTTTAATACTCGCAGTCGTCACTGTAACTTCGTGGTAAATAAAACTTATTTACTATGGCAACAAGTTTAATTACTGAAATCCCAATTTTTGTATTCTCGTCGCAGATTGGCGACATCGAACTATCTACCGACCAGGCAAAAATCGAAATCGTGGTGGAAGTCGGCACGACTAAGATGTTCAAGACGATGCTCTATGCCTATAATGGAAAGGTTACTATTGTCAATATCGGTGAGGTGCTTGAAAATTTTATGCGAGCCAATGGCTTGATGTTTACCGCTTTCACGGTTTATTACAACACTGCCGAGGGTGCATATATCGGTTCGTTCAACCTTAATACTCTGTATTGCTCGCTGAAACTTGACATCAATCCGGCATTGTTTGGCTCTTATAATTTCCTATCGACATTGACTGCGAAGCGTGTGCCTCGCGTGTTTACCGAACACCTTTCCATTCTCCATGGTCAAGAGAGTGCTCAGGTAAAGGCGCATTGTGTTTATGAGGACAACAATGGCGAAGTGGCTAATGCTACCGTTACGTTGATGAACCTTATCACCGACGATATTGGTGTTACGGTTCGACCTTTCACTTCTCAAAATATTATCGCTATGCTTAGAGTGAAAGGCAAAAATGTGAAAACGCTGCTATCGTTTAGAATGGAGTTCAACGGCAGAAACATGACTTACTACACACAGGACTTTATGCCTAATGTGGTGTTCAGTTTCAAGAATTGCTTCAATGTGTATGAAACAATCTATCTCAATGCCGTTACTACCACCAAAACAAAGGTCAATCGGTCAATGGCTATCTCGCAAGGGCGACAATCGTTTTATGACCAATCGGTCGATAAAACATACGAGGTGGAAACTGCACCTATGTCTCAGGCTGAAGCCGAATGGGTGGAGCAACTGTTTATGTCGCACTCCGTGAGGCTCGGTACAGCGACTGACCCTGACACCTTGCCCGAAGTTATCATCACGGACTCGACTTGCGAGATAGATGATAATGATGAAAAACTGCATCAAGTGAAATTCACATGGCAGTTTGTTGACCATTGCCCTCACTTGCAAACATCGGCGAAGACCGACGAGAGCAGAATATTTACCGAACCTTATAATCAAACATTTAACTAATGGCTAACGCAGTACACATATCAACACTACGGAAAATGCTTCAAGCCGGCGACCCTGTAAACATATCGCTTTGGACGAAAGACGGCCAAATACAGCACTGGAATAATTGTATTCCGTTACGATATGATTTCTATAAGGGTGTGCGTCGTATGAAACTCCTCACAAGCCGACAAATTCGTCAAGTGCGTGATGTCTGCATTTTCCGTATCAATGGAATGGAAGTATTCTTATAAATCTCATATACTATGAACAACTTACAATTTAACTCGGTAGAGAACATACCGATACTCAATGCTCAGGCAGCGTTCCAAGTGGATAGCTCGGCTGTGTTCCGTGAACAAGGCGACATAGTGCCTACGATTGTCGATGACCGCACTTCATACATGCCGTGGGGTGGCGACAATCAAATGCCGTTCGACATTCTCAATCTCATTGAGAGTGACGAAACGCTCTCCACTTGCCAAATCTTTAATGCCGAAGTGTGTTATGGCAGTGGATTGGTGTACCAATCGGAAAACTGCTCGCCACAACACAAAGAGCAGATTGAGGATTTCTTCCTCGATAACGACATAGCGAGTTACTACCTCGGTGTGTCGCAAGACTTCAAGCACTTCGGGTTTGCTGTCTCAGTCATCATTCTCAATCCCGACGGCAACAAGATTGTGCGACTGCTTCGCAAAGAGGCTTGCTACTGCCGTTTTGCTCCTGCAAACAATGAGGGCAAAATCGACAAAGTGCTGTATGCAAATTGGCGTAACAATATCGCAAGCCGTGAGCAGATCGAAGTAATCGAACTGCTTGACTCGGCCTCTCCATTTACCGACCTCAAAGCTCGGTTGGCAAAGAAGACGAAAGCACGCAAATTTGCTATCGTCAGCCGTGTGCCTACGCCCGACAGCACTTATTATCCCATTCCTTATTACGCTTCGCTTTTCAAAGGTAAATGGTATAATATCAAGCAACTTATCGGTATGGCCAAGGAAGCGAAGCTCAAAAACTCTGCTCCCATAAAGTACCAGATTGAAATCTCCAATAAGTATTGGGAATCAATCTTCAAGGCAGAGGGCATCACCGACCGACGCAAACAGCAAGAGCGTATCATCAAGGAAAAGCAACAAATCCTGGACTTCCTTACCGGTGCTGAAAACGCTGGTAAGGCGTGGTTCTCCACCTTCTATGTCAATCCTAACGGCGATGTGCAGCACGATGTGGTAATCACCAAGATTGACGATGACAAGGAAGGTGGCGATTGGTCAACGGACATTCAAGAAGCTGTGAATATGTTCTGCTTTACGATGCGTGTTCACTCAAACCTTGTCGGTTCTGTGCCGGGCAAGTCGCAGACGAACAATTCAGGCTCGGATAAGCGTGAACTCTATACTATCGCTCAGGCTCTGCAAAAGCCATATCACGATATTCTGTTCGCCGTGCATCGAATTATCATTCGCTTCAATGGTTGGAAAGGTGCTTATCCCGACTGTCCGTTTATTATGCTCTCCACTCTTAATGAAAATCGTGATGCCAAACTCGTAACAAATAAGTCTAATCCAAAACCTAACGACAATGACACTGATAAAGAATGATGAAACGCTTCGTCGCTTTATGCCGAATGTATTTGCGACTGCTAAGGGTGAAACGCCTTTATTTGACAAACTGACTCCGTGGCTCACTGCCTCGGAGCAGTGGCTGAAAGAGAAGATTTGTGGCGAAGATACGCTTGCCGAAATCGTGGCTCTTGACGATATGAATGTCGTCAAAATGCTTGCTTCGCAAATCGTGGTGTCGGACGCTGTGCGTTGTGCTGTTCCGTCACTCGACCTTGTGCTTACGCCCAATGGTTTCGGGATTGTCAGCAATACGAATGTAGCTCCGGCTTCAAAGGAGCGTGTCGAACGGCTCATGACTTCGCTGTTAGACATGCGAGATAAGGCCGTAGAACAGTTGCTCAACCAGCTTCCACTGATGCAGTCGTGGACTGCTTCGGCACAATGCAGATGGTTCACGGCTACGCTGTTCCCCAACATTGACCTTGTGTCGCTTTGTGGCTTTACCGAACATCGATGGGAGAAATACCTTGAATTACGCTCAAAGGTCCTCGATATCGAAGACTCTCTCGCTGAAGAATATTTCTCTCACGAGTTAATGGCTGTTCTACGACAACAAGTCCTCGCTACATCTGCGAATGAAAGTTATGCTTGGATCGTCGCACGAATGAAACCACAAATTGTGGATTTCATTCACGACAAGCCAATCAATCAACGAAAGATGATAGACATCGTCAATTTCATTCGTAACAATCCTGAAGAGTTTCCTGAGTGGCACAACTCCGACACGGCAAAACTATTTTCGCCACCTAAGTTTGAAAACAAAAAAGAAAATAAAGGCTATTGGTTCTGATGAAAACAATCAATCTCATTGTGCCTCGTGGGTGGCACGAACTCGATGATAAGCAGCTGCGATACCTGTTCGGTCTGCTTGCCGATGATTACTCGTCGGCAGAAATTCGCACGCTATGCCTACTGCGTTGGAGTGGGCTGAAAGTCCTTTATCGCCAAGAAAATGACTTTGTGCTGAGCTTCGGGAGTGAGGAATTTATGCTTACGGTTACTGAAGTAACCGACGCTATTGAAGCCCTGAAGTGGCTTGATGAAATTCCATCGTTCCCGGTCAGACTATCGCGCATTGGTCAATATACCGCTCTGCCATCGGATTTCCTTTCTGTCCCATTCGAGAAGTATATCTATTGCGACAACCTCTATCAAGGCTATCTCCATACGAAAGATGATTCTCTCATTGACGAAATGATGAAAGTGCTTTATGACGGTTGGAATTCTAAAGGACTGCCGTTAGAGAGAATTGCAACATTTTACTGGTTCGCTTCGCTCAAGCAGTATTTTGCAAAGACATTTCATCACTTCTTTCAACAGACAGGTGGCACGGACGCTAACTTGCTCGGCAACGCCAAAAGCATTGCTCAGCAAGTAAAGGACGCGATGAACGCTCAAATCCGTGCTTTGACCAAAGGCGATATCACAAAGGAAAAGGAAGTCTTGGCTATGGACTGCTGGCGTGCGCTGACCGAACTTGACGCTATCGCAAGAGAAACGGAAGAACTTAATCGCAAATACAATACGAAATAGATATGGAAAAGAATTTCAACTGGAATGCCGTAGGTTTCTTTGAAAACCTTACGGCTGAAAATCGACTCGCTCAAAAGGAGCAGTTCACATTCTGTCGTGTCAGTGGTCTTGACGGTTTCGAGGAGATGCTTGACAATATGCAGTCATCGACGGCATTTGTCGCTGTGTCGGACATCGCTCAGGGATTTACCGAACTGAATAACACTCCTCGCACCCGAAGAATAAAGACTGTATTCTTCGCTATGCGTCATAAGATTGATGATATGACGGCTCGCCAAGAATGTATGGAGATAATGCGTGAGCTGTTCCGTCAGTTTATGTCTCGCTTGATCCTTGAACGAACAAGACTCGAACAAAACTGCATTTACCTTGACCCTCGCATATCGTTCAACGAGATTGACCGATATTTCTTTTCAGGCTGTGCTTGTTGCTACTTCCAAGTGGCTGTTGATGTGTTTACCGACCTTAGATTAAATGAATCGGAATGGACGCAATGACACAACAACAGGCGCAACAAGAGCGTGAGAAATATGTGCTTGCTTTCAACGACACGATGATAAAGATTTGGCAGGAGCAAATAACACTGCTTGATGTCATCGACACTCGCAGTTTGCTCCATTCGCCAATGGCTTTGCCGGTGCGTGCTGACGGCCGATTCTTTGAAGTCGGACTCTCGCAAGCATTCCTCGAATATGGTCTTTGGCAGGACTACGGCACTGGCAAAGAAACGCCACGAGGAAACTCCGGGGACATCGGTCGTGAAAAGAAACGAAAGCGTCGCCGATGGTTCTCTAAGAAATACTATTCATCTGTGATGAACATTCGTGATTTCTTCGCCGATAACCTCGGTCGCGAGTTTCAAGGTATAATCTCGGACGCTTTTGAGAGGTATTGACCTATTATAATAGTTCAACGGACTAATAAAATAGTCCGTTTTTTTTGTCTTTTAGTGAGCGAAGTTTCGACCATACTTTTGCATTGAATTTAATTCTTAAATACTATGATAGACATTTCAAATCTTACTTCGCTCATTACTGCGTTCCGTCAAGAGACAGAACAAGGCAGTATCTCTCCCGAAACACTCGGTGCGTTGCTCCAAGCTATCGCTAATCAGTTGCAGAATGCTACCACTGACCAGGAGCAAACCAAGTTGTCAAACATCTATGACAACTTGCTGAGAATGGGTAATTGTTTGACAAACCTTGCCCAAGGCGACACTGACCGAAACAATGTATTGGGAGATTATACCTTTTATAATGTTGTGTCGGGAATACCCTCGGCACAAAGAGGCCAAGTCCTTATCAAACAAGCCACCACCGAACGTGCAGGAGCAATGAGGGCTCAGCAAGTGATTGACCTCAATGCAGCCAAGAAAGGTGTGTCAATGCTTGAAGACGCTGTGGCTCAAATCAACACTCAGCTCACTGATTTGAATGATTACATTCAATCAATGGACGTAACGGTGCAAGATAATATCGGCGAGATTGCCAACCTAAATTCAAGAGTCAGCACAATTGCCAATCGTGTTGCACCTCTCCGTCGTGGCTCGATTACGATTGACCATACAAGCATCACTTCGCCTGCTGGCAACTATTTCAAATACAACATGGCAGACGGCCATTATGACTTGGTGCGTGGTGGCATGCTTATCGGTCGTGCCGTTTCTTATCAGTATGGCAACTTTCGAGTGTTTGATATAGTTGGACTTTGCCACATCAATTCAAACACTTTCGTGTATCAAGACTCTCTCGCTCACATTCTTGTTCGCGTGGCTCAAAATGGGCTGATTGTTACGAACGGCACTATTGACCATGTTGATTTGCAAAACCAAATCAATCTAAAACAAGACCGACTTGAAGCCGGTAATGGGATTAGCATTTCAGGAAATAAGATTTCGGTAAATTCTTATCCTGCTCCAAGTTATATCATTGAGTTTGCATCTTCTGATGGTGTATTCTCAGGCAATTTTGAGCCGGAACGCTATCGCGAACTGCATCATGCAATCGTAGAGGGTAAAACTATAATCGTACAGAATGGCGTTACCTTCACCACTGCAGTAAGTACTGCTATTGGCGAGGATTATATCGTAATCCGATACAGCATTCCTCGCATTCAACAAGATAACGCAACTGTCGTGTTGGGCGTGTACGAGCTTACCGTAAACGAAAGATCGTACACAAGTAAATCAGTCTTTAAAGTTTTACCCCCTGCTTAAATCTTGATATTATGAAAAGTTCAAACAAAAAACTCACAATTCAACTCGCTTGTGCCGTGGCAATGGTCGCTCTCGGTTGCTCGCTCTTGATTGCAGGGTTTATCGTGCCACCGCTCGGTGTCATCGACTCCTCGGTGCTTATCGCATTTGGCGAAATCTTGACTTTCGTGGGTGCGCTTTTCGGTATCGATTATCATTATAAAGCTAAATCTTAAACGCTATGAGAAACATCAACAAAATTATCGTTCATTGCTCGGCTACGCCTGAGGGTAAAGCGTTAAGCGTGGCTGATATTCGTCGTTGGCACTTGCAACGAGGATTTTCCGATATCGGTTATCACTTCGTGGTTTATCTCGATGGTTCGGTGCATGTGGGACGACCACTTCATAAAAGTGGGGCCCACTGCATAGGGCAAAACAAAAACTCTGTCGGGGTATGCTACATCGGTGGCGTTGCAACCGACGGCAAAACCCCTAAAGACACTCGCACTGACACACAAAAGGCGTCGCTCGTGAAGCTCATTACCGAACTTCGGCAACAGTTCCCTAATGCCTCGGTACATGGGCATCGTGAATTTGCCAACAAAGCGTGTCCCTGTTTCGATGCACATACGGAGTATAACGATTTATAATCTTTTCCGTTATGAGAAATCTTACAATCATCTTCTTGCTCGTGGTTCTCACTTCGTGCCACTCAAAAAAGAACATTGCAAGTTCGGTTTCGGCTAATGCCAACACAATCACCACGACGGATATACGCGTGAGTACAAGCAAGTTGGACTCGGCTTTCTCCTCTATGGCAATAGAGTTGGACTCTTTTGATATTACAGCCGAACCTGTGCTGATAGCCCCTTGCCCAGATAGTGTCGCTAATCGCTCTGCTGTGATTGCCTATCGTTATCGCATCAAAGCCAATAGTGCCACTGTCAAGGGGGAAAAGAACGCAGTAAGTCGTGCCTGTGCCGACACACTGCAACACGATAGTTTAGCATCTAACTTAGTCCACTCGTCGGCAAGTTCCGAACATCGTGATACGGTTTCGGTGTATAAGCCTCCCGATGCGACAATAGTAATTATTATCGCCATTGTCATTGCGATAATAATCTTCGTAATACTTTGGAAATTTCGTAAATAAATTCCCTCAATATCTCTGAATGTGTGTAAGGTGGATTGCTCGTGAGAGTAGTCCACCTTTTGTTTTGGTAGGGCTTCTGCTATGGCTTGGCACTAACGCTACGAGTTCGGGGTGAAGACGATACACTATCAAGCAATACCTTGTGCCTGGTCTGCAACCTCTTCGCTCTTCGCCTACACTCATTCCTCTTTGAAACCTTCGCTTTGCTTCGGATTTCAAGGTTACATTCCGTTACGGCTTCCGGCTATTTGTGTTTGTCTATGCTCTCCACTCCGTTGTAACTACGCTTCGTTTTATCCAAACAATAGCCTCGCTCAAAGGTTTTGACCACACAATACGCTCAATAACACTCCTCGTCTCTACACCTCGAGTTCTCCACGCACGCCAAGACAATACGCATTGCCCTTGTTAAGCCCCCTAAAGGGAGTAAGGAGTGCTATTGTTCTCGCTGAAACCACATCGTGCCTCGTGGTTTCGGCTCGCACAAAAGCGATTTTACCGCACATATTCCGATACGAAATTAAATCGGTTTTCGGTTGGGCGATTGAGGGCGGTCGGGGGGTCTTTGCAGACAGCAGTTAAAGGCAAGCCCTTAACAATCCCTTTAATTAGCTCGATACGAGCTAATTAACTTTTTCAAGCCTTTACAATGCGTGAACTTTTGTAAAAATCAATGCTTGAAAATGCGTGTAATCTCTCTGTAAATCTGTCTTTTATGTAGCCATATTTTCAGCCTAATTTTGACTAAAATTTTAATCAAAATACTATGAGTGATTACACAACTAATGCGTCAGTAAATCTGACGATGAACGGCGAGCAACCTAAAAAGGTGCTCGAAGAATTGCGAAACCGCGCTTTCAATCTTGAAAACGCTATCGCTAAAGCAGCTAAGGCTGGTAACAAAACGGAATTGACAAAATTGCGAAAGGAACTGAAGACTACGCAACGACAAATCCGTGAAATGGAGTCGGCCACTATGCAAGTGGAACGAGTGCTGAAGCAACTTGACAAGGCGACTCCTAAAGAACTGCAAAGAACTCTTAAAACCCTCGAAAAGCAACTTAACAACCTTGAAAGAGGCTCGGAGGCTTGGAAACGCCAAACGGAATACATCAAGCAAGTAAGGGCTGAGATTGACAAGGTAAACCGGGAACTGCGTAACGGTGAAACCTTTTGGGAAAGGTTCAACCGAAAAATGAACGATTGGCAAACTACGCTTGCAGCCGGTGCCGCGGCTGTTACCGGTGTGGTTATGGCTGGTCGCTCTGCCGTGAATGCCTATGCCGAAATGGACGCTGAAATGGCAAATGTCCGTAAGTTTACAGGTATGACTGCCGAACAGGTGGCACTCCTGAACCAAGAGTTTCAAAAGATTGATACTCGTACTTCTCGTGAGAATCTTAATCGGCTCGCGCAAGAAGCCGGTCGCCTCGGTAAAACCTCACAAGAAGATGTGCTTGGGTTCGTGAAAGCGGCCGACCAAATAAATGTGGCTCTCGATGACCTCGGCGATGGTGCGACGCTTACACTCTCTAAACTTACAAACATTTTTGGCGATGAAGCAAGACTCGGAACGGAACACTCTTTGCTCGCTGTCGGCTCGGTTATCAATGAGCTATCGCAGAACTGCACGGCGTCTGCTCCGTACCTCGCCCAGTTCTCGCAACGACTTGCCGGTGTGGGAGCGCAAGCTGGCATGACGATCCCACAACTTATGGCATTTGCAGCTGTGCTTGACTCGCAAGGTCAAGCAGTGGAAATGTCGGCTACGGCATTGTCAAAGCTTATCATGGACTTGTTTAAGGAAACAGACAAAATCGCACAAGCAACAGGTCTTGACCTTGAAAAGTTCAAGGCTACTTTGGAAAGTTCCACTAACGAGGGACTTTTGATGTTGCTTGACCGATTGCATGAACTCGGTGGTATGGATGTCCTCGCTCCTGTATTTAAGGATATGGGAGAAGAGGGAGCAAGAGCATCGGCTGTTATCTCTGCTCTCGCCGGCAATGTCGATACTGTGCGCTGGCAACAAGAGGAAGCTAACAAGGCTTTCCAAGAGGCCACTTCAGTAACGAAAGAGTTCAATGTGCAGAACAATACGGTGCAAGCAGGGCTTGACAAGGCTCGCAAAAGATTGACTGAACTTGCCGTTGAACTCGGCGAGAAACTTGCTCCTGTAATGAAGCATGTTATTTCGTCAACTACACTCATTCTTAAAGTAATGAGTTCGCTAATCACCTTTATAGGTAAATACAAAGGTGAAATAATCGTGGTTACGGCTTCTATCGTGGCATACACTATTGCAGTGAATGCAGCTGCTATCAAGACTAAGATTTTCGCAGTGGCTCAAGGTGTCGCTAAGGTGGCTATGGTGGCATGGCGTGCAGTGACTCTGCTCGCTGCCGCAACAACGGCTCTATTTTCGGGAAATATCACTCGTGCCACTATTGCGTTTAAGGCTTTCTCTGCCACGCTCAAACTTTCGCCTATCGGTTTGCTCGTAGGCTCTATTACGGCTATTGTTGCCGGACTTGCTTTGTGGATTACAAGAACTTCAAAACTCACTGAGAAACAAAAGGCTCTCAATGAGATTGAAAAAGAGGCTCACAATTCAGCAGCTCGCCAGCTGACTGATTTGAGAATCTTGTATGAACAGACGCAAAATCAAAACATCGCTTTGGAAGAAAGACGCAAAGCAGTGGAGAAATTACAACAACAATATCCTGATTATTTTGGAAACCTCTCCACTGAAGCTATTCTTGCCGGTAATGCAGCAAGTGAGTATGATCGTCTTGCGACAAGCATTCTCAACACTGCTCGTGCAGAGGCAAGGCGTAACAAGATTTCTTCTTTGGAAAATGAAATCTTTGAACTTGAATCAGAATACAAAGAGGAGTATGACCGACTTTATAAAACATTGTTAATGAATGGTGTCATCTTCGATACAGGGCAACTTGGCCCGGACGGTGCCGGTGCTTTCGCTTCTGAATATTTGACATTCCGTCGCTTGCAAGCCGTATATGAAGAGCCGGTAAATAAAAAACGACAACTCCAAAAGGAACTTTCGGAAGATGTCGCTACTATCGAATCGGATAATAGCAAGAATGAACCTACCACTAAGAAATGCCCCAAATGTGGCAAACTCCCTTGTGTATGCTACAAGGGTGGTAATGGCGACACCACTAATGATGACCGCTTTAAGGCTGAAAAGGAGTGGCGTGAGCGTGAAGAGGCTCTTAATCGTATCGCATACGCTAAAGGTGAAAAGTCGTATATCGACTACACCAAGCGAATGAACGAAATCGAAGTGGACTTCTACAATAAACAACTTGCTCACACCGACCTTTCGGAAAACGAAAGACTCTCTATTCAAGCCCAATACTACGAGGCTGTCAAGAAGCAAAATGACGCTAACACTACTTTTACTCTTGACGCTGAAAAGGAAGCCTACAACAAGAGACTTGCTGAAGCGAAGCAGTTCTTCGTTGACGGACAATATTCTATTGATACCTACAACGAGGCTGTAGCTCGTATCGAGGAAGAACACCTCGCTAAATTGGTCACTCTTACCAAAGAGGGAACAAAAGAACGCATGGACGCTGAAAAGACTCTTGCTGACTACCAATATCAAGCAGCTCTCAAAAAACAGCAAGAGACCAAAAAGAAAGAGGAAGAAATCAAGCGTAGCCAAGAGAAACTGAAAAAGGAATATTTTGGCGACAATGCTGTGGAACGCAAGAACGCTTACACTAACGATCTTGCTAATCTCGCTATTGTCTATGAAGCCGAACTAAAGGCTACGCAAGGTAATGCGGAAGAAAAACTTCGCATTGAGGAAGCATACCAAAAAGCGAAGCTCGCTTTGCAAAAGAAGTATGGTTTCCTTGCCGTGGAAGACAATCGCAATGCCCTTGAAGTAGCTAATGCCGAACTCCTTGAATGGCTCGAATCGGACGCTGGCAAGGCTGTTATGCAATCGTTCGACACTGTTGTGTCGGGTATGAGCGCGATATTCTCACAAGTTTCGTCTATCGTGCAAGCCGAACTCGATATGCAAACTGCTGCGATTGAAAAGCGTTACGACAAGGAAATATCCCAAGCAGAGGGAAATACCTATAAGGTGGCGAAACTCGAAAAGCAAAAGGAAAGGGAAATCGCCAAGGCTAAGAATGAGGCAAACAAGAAAATGTTTGCTATGCAAGTCATTCAAGCAGTCGCTCAAACGGCTCAGAATGCTATCAGTGCCTATGGTTCGGCAGCTGCTATTCCTATTGTCGGTTTCGTTATGGCTCCGATAGCGGCAGCCATGGCTGTCGCAGCCGGTGCTTTGCAGATTGCTGCTATCAAAAAGCAACAACAGGCATCGGAAGCCCAAGGTTATTCTAAGGGTGGTTTCACCCCTAAAGGTGCTGTTGATGAAGAGGTGGGCGTGGTTCACGCAGGAGAATGGGTAGCTTCGCAAAAGTTGCTCGCAAACCCGGTGGCTCGTCCTCTTATCAACGCTCTGGACTATGCTCAAAGAACTAACACTATCGGCTCGCTTCGCTCTGTCGATGTGTCAAGGGCTGTCGCTCCTCAATTGGTGGCTCAATCTGCACCTACTATCGTAGTGGAGCAGAATAGTGAGTACACCTACATCATGAAGCGTCTCGCTGAAAGGCTCGATGAACCTTTTGTTACTGTGAACACCATTACAGGCGATAATGGTATCAAAAAGGCTCAGGACGAATACGACAAACTTATTAGAAACAAATCTCCTAAATCTAAACGAAAATGAAAATCATTATCAACGGCAAAGATGCTGTATTAAAGAAAGGTACTTCCTTTGAGTTCGTGGCTGAAAATCGCTCTTTCACTGGTTCGGACAGCTACACGCTCTCCATTACTTTCCCTTTGCGTGGTTGCCCCGAAAATATCGCTATCTTCGGCTACATCAATCGTACCGACACCGACAAATCAAAGGTCGTCTTTGATTGCGAAATCTCTGACATTAATTTCTATTCTGCCGGTACTATCACGATTGTAGAGATTAACGAAAAGGAAGTGAAAACGCAATTTCTTGAAGGTCGCTCGGAACAGAATTTCGACGACACTTTCGATGAAATATACATCAACGAACTTGACTTAGGCTCTTATCCTATGACATCTTTGCCAAGTAATCCTATCTCGCAATGGCAAGGGCTTCGTTCAGGGCAAGAGGCTGTCGCTCTGCCATGGGTGAACAACTCTTCAGGGAATATCCAAAACGAAGTGGTGTACGCAAATAACGCATATACCTACCATGCCGACTGCAAAGGCCTATCGTATCAGCCTTACCTTATAGCAATAGTTAGGCGTATATGCTCGGCAATAGGCTACTCTTGCGACCTTTCGCAATGGGATAGCCGTCAAGATTTGCGTTTCCTACTTGTTTGCAACACACTTCCGTGGGCGTGGGATATTTATCAGTTTGCTCGTGTATTGCCTCATTGGAGCGTTACGGAGTTCTTTGAGAAGCTTGAACAGTTTCTTGGTGGCGAGTTTGACATCGACCACAGAAATAAATCAATCAAGTTCACTTTTACTTCTAACATTCTTCTCAATGCTGAAACAATCAAGATAGACAAGGTAGTTGACAGCTACACGGCAGAAGTATCGGACACAAACGAAAGCAATTACATAGAGGCTTCTAATGTTCGCTACAAGGAGAGTGAACATTATATGTGGAAATTCTACTCGTGTCCTTGGTTCTTGCGTGATGTCAACCCTATTGTGTATGATACACTGACAGCTCTTATCAATGCCAAAAGGTCGTATGCTCGTGTTCGTGATTATGGTCGTGGCTCGGACATTCATCGCATTTTTTACGCCAAAGATGTAGATACATATTTTATTGTACGATGTATTCGTACTGAATATGTAGAAACAAGACCTTCAGGAATTGAAGTTTACGACAGAATATGTGTGCTTCAGCCTATAAATCAGTTCGGAGATAAAATAGTGGACGAGAATAGCGAGGACGCTATCGAATTGGACTTTGTTCCTGCATGGATTGATGAAACAGAAGCAAGCAAAGGAAACTGCTTGTTCCTTGACATTCCTGGATATGATGAAGAGGAAAGTTCTACTGCCGGTACTCGACCCGAAGATAGTGATATTAAAACTGCTGGCTCTAAAATTTATCAGCCTTCTGCTATGCAAAGACTGCAAAATGGCGAACAAACGGAAAAATCGGAATATTTTGACAAAATATATCTCGCTTTTTGGGACGGCGTCAATCGCAATGTGGGCAAATTGCCTTGTCCTAATGTTGACCATTTTGTTGTGCGTGAAGATTGGTCTCACTACATCGCTAATGGCACTCTTCGATTGCAAGGCAGTGTCAAGTTCAAAATCAATCCTAAGCAGAAGTTCAATTTCTCGTTTATCTCTGACACTATTCCCAATGCTCGCTCTGTATTCTTCATCAACGGAAGAAAATACCTATGCGAAAAAATAACTGCAACATTCACAGAAAACGGAATGTCGCAGTTACTGAAAGGCTCATTCTACCTTATTATAGAATAGCGTTTGATAGATTGAATGCGTGTTTTTCGACTGTTGTCTTCAAAATCTTCGCATAAATCTGCGTAGTCTTGATGTCTGTGTGCCCCAACATTCGTGCTACTTTTTCAATAGGCACATCGTGCGAGAGGGAAAGGGTAGCAAATGAGTGTCGGGCAACATGGAATGTCATCGACTTGTTTATGCCCAAGCGACTTTCTATCAAGTGAAGATAGTCATTCGCTTTCTGATTGCTTAATTTCGGTAATTGGAAGTTGTAGCGTTGCAAAACTTCCATGGCTGGTGGCAATATCGGTGTGAAGAAGTTCGTACCTGTCTTCAATCGTGAGCCGTCTATGAAGTACATATCGCCACTTTGCTCTGTCATTGTCCTAAAATTAAAGTCCATTACATCGCAATAAGCCAATCCGGTATAAGCAGCAAAGATAAACAAGTCTCTTGCCTTTGCCTCTTTTTCGGGCAAATCTGCTTCACGGAGTCGCTTCAATTCATTCTCGGTTAGTGGACGACGCTCCTTGCTCTTGCCTCGTGGGAAATGGCACATTGAATAAGGTTCTTTTTCAATGATACCTTTTTCGTATGCCAAACGAACATAAGGCTTAGTTCGCTTGTGATAGTTGTGGACGGCTGGATCGCTTCGAGTTCCGTCGGCGCGTAACCATTCGTCCCACTCACGAAGCTTTGCCGGTGTCAAATCCTCGAATGTCTTTATCTTGCCCCAACGCTCCAATGCGTCAAGTGCCACCATTTTTTGTCGCTTGGTGCTTTCTTTTGAACGCTCCTTGATGATTTCATCACGCATGAAGTCAAGAAAACTTTCTTTTAACGGATTCTTTTCTTGCTTTACCTTAATAATAGCTTTCGGTCTCGGCGCTCGCTTTATGGTTTCCAAGCCAAGGTGCTTGTTGAGATTTTCCATTGTCATATCTTCACCAAGGCACTCCATAGCTGAAACAATCTTTTCAATACGATTTTGTTCAGCAATAACATTCTTGCTGATTTTGCGTGCTTTCCATTCCTGAATAGTACATTCATCTACGGTGATGTACTTTCTGCAAGTTCGTGTCAAACGAATTTGCAATTCAATCTTTCCAATGCCGTTTTCACTGGCTTTCTTCTTTCGGTCGAAAATGACCGTTACATGGTTCTCAGCCATAAAAATTAAGTTTTTTATGACCTCAAGAAACTTTTAAGACTTTTTAACGAAAAATCGTGTTTTGTGGTACTTTTTTGCGCGTTTTGTGGTACTTTTTTGGTACATCTTGTGCGCTACCACCTCGATTTTGGTAGCGCGCTACCGCATTTGGTAGCGCATTTTGTCGCTTTCAGTCTTTTTCTGTCGCTCTCAGTCGTTGTTAGTAAATTTCTAACTCTCGACTCGAAAGCATTGAAACTCTGTGTGTTATCGTTAATTCCCTTTAGTTTAGAGCCAAAAAAAGGAGTTCGTGTGAACTCCTTTTCGTGATCCGCGTGGGGCTCGAACCCACGACCCCAACATTAAAAGTGTTGTGCTCTACCAGCTGAGCTAGCGAATCATTTTGAGGATGCCTGAGGGCTGTCTTGGCTGCCGGGATGGCTTGAAGGCGTTTTAGGCCGCCGCTGCGGCTTTGGGCGCGGTAAACGGGGTTGTACTGCGCGTGTGCCCCTCAAAAGCGATGCAAAGGTAGGGGTATTTTTTGAATTGTGCAAGAGTTGGCGGCGGATTTTTTCAAAAATTTTGGCAAATTTGCGCTTTTAGGCGCCTTAATCCCTTATATCCTTTGTTCGGTTACAAAATTAACCGCCCCAATCGAGAGGCTGAGCAGAGAACTAAACCACCCCAATCGCAGGCTTAGCCGGAAACCGAACCGCCCCAATCGCGGGATGAGCCGGGATTGGGGCAGTGCGGTATTATGGCTATGGGATACGTCAGAGGCGGACTGTGACGATGGAGGCGGGAGGGAGGGTCATCTCCAGGGTGGCTTTGGCGCCTTTGCCGCTTACTTTGGCGGGGAATTCTTTGGGAGCTACGAGGTCGGGCTGGTCGAAGGTGTTATGATTGCGGATGTCGGCCGAGGTGAGGATTTCAGCCTCGGGTTTGGCGCGGAGAATGCCTTTGACTATGCCGTAGAGCGGGCTCAGGGGGATTTCCACGTCGGCCTTCTCGGTGAGCGAGGTGTTGGCCAGCGAGATGGTCAGACGGCCGTCGGCTTTGGAGATTGAGGCTGTGGCGCTCACCTGAGGGATGCGGCGGTTGTCGCGCACGTCGCGCCAGGTGGTGGCGATGTGCAGGGGCACGAGCTGAGCGTCCTGATGAGGCGCATACATGCGGAATACATGGTAGGTGGGGGTGAGCACCATGCGTCCGAGCGAATCGGTGAGCACCATGGCCTGAAGAACGTTGGCTATCTGGGCGATGTTGGTCATACGAACGCGCGAGGTAAGGTCGTGGAAGGTGTTGAGCGACAGGGCTGCCACCATGGCGTCGCGCATAGTGTTTTGCTGATAGAGATGGCCTGAGACGGTGCCGGGCTCTTCGTCCCACCATGTGCCCCATTCGTCGACGAGCAGGCCTACGCGGCGTTTGGGATCGTATTTATCCATGATGGCCATATGCTGGCGCACTACGTCGCCCACTTCCAGACATTTGCCGAGGGTCCAGTAGTAATCGTCGTCGGTGAAGTCGGTGGCTGATCCTTTGGAGCCGCTCCACCCCTTGACGGTGTAGTAATGGAGCGAGATGCCGTCCATCTGGTTTTTGGCTATCTTCATCAGCACGTCGGTCCAGTTGTAATCATAGTCGCTGGCGCCGGATGCGATCTTGTAGAGCTTGTTGCCGTTGAAATTGCGGCAGTAGGTCTGATAGCGGCGGTATTCGTTGGCATAATGTTCGGGCTTGAAGGAGCCGCCGCAGCCCCAGCTTTCGTTGCCTACGCCGAGATATTTCAGATGCCAGGGCTTCTCGCGGCCGTTGGCCTTGCGGATCTTGGCCTGCGGGCCGTCCTCGGCGGTGATATATTCCACCCATTTTGCCAGTTCTTCCACCGTGCCGCTGCCTACGTTGCCGCTAAGATATGGCTCGGCGCCAAGGAGCTCGCAGAGGTTGAAGAATTCGTGGGTACCGAAGGAGTTGTCCTCTACGGTGCCTCCCCAGTTGTTGTTGACCATGCGCGGACGCTCCGAGCGCGGGCCGATGCCGTCGACCCAATGGTATTCGTCGGCGAAGCATCCGCCGGGCCAGCGCAGCACGGGCACTTTGAGGTCTTTCAGAGCCTGAAGCACATCGTTGCGATAGCCGTCGGTGTTGGGGATTTTAGACTCGGGGCCTACCCATAGGCCGCCGTAGATGCAGGTGCCGAGATGCTCGGCAAACTGGCCGTAGATCTCCTTGTTGATTACCGGCGCCGCCGAATCTGGCGCCAGAGTAATACTCACTTTCGGGGCAGCCGACAGGGCGGCTGCTCCGGAAGCGAGGAGGATAGCGGTTAAGAGCTTTTTCATATCGAAATGTGTATATTCTGATGGTTTAAGCCCTGCGCGAGGGCAACAATTCATTCGGTAACGAGCACAGCGCCACCGCCTGTGGGGAGGCGGAATTCGAATGTGCCGTCGGCGCCGACCTTGGCCTTGGTATAGGAAGCCTCCGGCAGGCGGTACGCCTCAGCCTCGGCAGCCTTGCCCTGAGCCGTCTTGGCTGCCAGAGCCTTCGGAGTGTTGGCCTTGGCCTTTTTAGCGTTCTTAGCTTTCTTGGGGGCGAGGTCGGAGTAGCAATCCACCTGCTGACCGGCCATCATCGGGAGGTTGACTTTGATGGTCTTGGTCTGATCTTCGGCATTGATGGCAGCCACGTACCATTTATCGGCGTGGCGACGTGCCAGAACCACGTATTTGCCGGGGTAGCCGTCGAGGAGCACCGTCTCATCCCATGTGGTGGGCACGGCTTTCATGAAGTCGATCTCCCACTGCGGATTTTCGGTGAGGTTGCGAGGAGTAAGGGCAAAATTCTGAATGGCGCTCTGGAAGAGGATGGCCGTAGCCAGCTGAAAGGCATCGCCTGTGCGGCGCCATTTGCCTTTCTCGGCCTTTCGGTGGAGCCGGGGCTGCAGGATGGTACCGCCGAACTCCATAGCGCCAAGCGCATTGCGGATAAAGGGATGGAAGGCAGCGGCCTGAGCTTCCTGGTCGCAGTCAGACTGGTTGAACACAAGATTCTCCGATGCTCTCACAGCCTCCGACGAGATATAGTTGGGATACATGCGCTCCCAGCCGCGGGGCATGGTGCAGCCGTGGAAAATCACCGAGATACCGTAGTCGTTGGCGTCGGAGAGGATCTGCTCGTAGAGCTTCATCGTCTCCTGCTTGTCGCCGCCGAAGAAGTCGACCTTGATACCCTTCACGCCGTGGTCGCGGAGCCATTTCATCTCCTTTTTGCGGTCGACAGGATTGTCCATCGCCATGCGCAACCCCTGGGGAGCATCGTTCCAGGCGCCGTTGGAGTTATACCATACCAGCGGCTCCACGCCTTTCTGCTTGGCATAGTCGAACAGCTTCTCCATCCCTTCGCGGCCGATCTGCTGGCTCCAGAGGCCATCAATCAGACAAGATTCCCAGCCCAAATCGGCAGCGAGGTCGATAAATTCGATCTGGTCGTCGTAGTTGATGGAGTTGTCTTGCCAGATAATCCACGACCATGTGGAGCGACGGCCTTTATACTCTTCGGAAGGTTCATATTTCTGATCGACCAGATCGGTATAGACAGTGGTCTCGGCGATAGGTTTGAGGTCGCTGCCTACGGTGATGGTGCGCCACGGGGTCACAGCCGGGAAACCGATCTGGGCGCCGGTGGAACCGAAGCCGTTGTTGTCCTCGGGGTTGGCATACCGGATATGGTAGTAACCCTCGGCCGAGGGATCGCTCAGATGGGCAGCGCAGTAACGGCCATCAACGCCAGTCTCGCCAAGGAGCACCCATCCCTTGTCGCCCAGATGGAAAAGCGCAGGGAAGGTATAGCCCTTGCCATGCTTCGATTTGGCCGTCAGGGGAGCGTCGGGCGTGTAATATTCCTCATAGCTGGGCTGAGTGCGCATCCATCCGGTCATCGACTTGGCCATAGGGGTGAGGAAAGTAGTGGTGCCTTCCGGAAAACGGAAACCCGAGACCTCGTCGGTGACCACGGCGCAGCGCGTGTCGCCCTTCTCGAATATGCGATAGCGATAGCCGACATTGTTGTCGCTCACTTCAAACTCTACATTGAAGCGATGGCCGTCGGCATTGCGCAGCTTGGCAGTCAGGGTGTTGGCATTGTAGGTGATATCGCTCTTCTTACCCTGCCAGACATGGTAAGTGGTGGTCGGACGGGCTGCCTCGATGATTTCCTTTACGGTGACACCGCGGCTGAAGTCGCCGATATTGGTCACAAGGCCCAGAGGCGAGGGCTCCACCATCGTGACAGTCTCTCCGGTGGAAGGGTCGGTAAGGGCGACGGAATAGGTCATTGTGCCGTCGGCCTCGTTTACATTGAAGTCAACGGACGTCAGCCCGTCGGGACTCTTGACTGTCACAGCGCCGGCCGAAGCGGCAGCCATCAGGCAAGAGGCTAAAAGAATCTGAAATTTCATATTGAAACTATTATCGGTAAAATGGGGCCTATGGATATTGCATAGTCTCCATATACGGTTAGAAATAAGGCAAATACAGTTTAATTGGCATTACATTGCGAACACATTGAAACCGCCGTCGACCACGGCCACAGTGCCGGTCACGAACTTGGAGGCATCGCTCATCAGGTAGTGGATGGTGCCGCAAAGCTCCTCCGGATCGCCCATGCGGCCGAAGGGGGTCTGGCGGATCACATCCTGACCGCGCTGGGTGTAGGAGCCGTCAGGGTTGGTCAGCAGCGAGCGGTTCTGCTCAGTGATGAAGAAACCGGGGGCGATAGCATTAACGCGGATGCCTTCGCCAAACTTTTTGGCGCATTCCGCAGCCATGAAGGCAGTGAAGTTGGAGATGCCGGCCTTAGCCGCAGCGTAGCCGCATACACGCGTCAGCGGGCGGAAAGAGGCCTCCGAAGAGAAATTGATTATGGCACCCTTCCCCTGAGCCACCATCGGATGCAGGAACACCTGAGTGGGGATCACCGTGCCGGTGAGGTTAAGGCTGAGCACCTTCTGGAATTGCTCCGGATCCAGATCGAAAAACGTCTTGTCGGGGCCGATGGTAGCGCCGGGCTGGTTGCCGCCGGCAGCATTAAGCAGAGTATCGACGCGGCCGTAGCGGGCGAGGATAGCGTCGCAGTTGGCCTGCACCTTTTCGCGGTCCATCACATCGGTCTTCATAAATTCAACAGACCCTGCGGGATGCTGGGCCTCGATGCGGGCCACGATTTCGGCGCCGACCTCTTCCTTGCGTCCGAGGATGATCACTTTGGCTCCGTTAAGGGCCAGATATTCAGCTATGGTGCGTCCGAGCACCCCCGTGCCGCCTGTAATGATGGTCACATTATCTTTTATGTCGAAAAGAGATTTCATATTGACAGATATTAGATTTCAAAATTAAAGAGACAGCGGCTACTGACAGCCCGGATGGCCGGAAGCCGCCGCATGACTATCACAGACCGGCATTGACCGTGGCCATGATGCCCGACACCATCCCTAAAGCCAGCATACGCCCATGGAAGGAATAGCCTGCGTTGTAGCCCATCTTTTCGTCGCCGAGCATGAGCGGGGCGTGATCGACACGCATCGGCACACCCGGACGCTCTTTCTCAAAGGTGCGTACGATCTCAATCAGACGCGGATCGAGGTGGGTCGACTCCTTGAAGTCGCCGTTGGGCTGAGTCTTGCAGATGCGGGCATGCACGAAGTGGGTACGGCCGGCGTACTTTTTGGCCATCTCCACAACATCGTTCGAAGCCACCGACGAGAGCGACCCTGCGCAGAAGGTAAGCCCGTTGTGCGGATTGGGCACTGCGTCGAGGAAAGCCTGAATATCTGCGTCGTTGGTGACGATGCGCGGCAAGCCCAGAATCTGCATGGCAGGATCGTCGGGGTGAACGCACATATTAATATCGTATTCGTCGCAGACGGGCATGATGGCATTGAGGAAGTAGGCCATGTTGGCGCGAAGCTTATCGGCGTCAATCCCTTTGTAAAGGTCGAGCAGACCGCGGAATTTCTCCACCGGATTGAGGTCTTTCTCCGAAATATTGCCGTTGACGAAGCCCTGAGTCTTTACAATAATGTTTTCCACCAGCTTCTTCTCAGCCTCGGCATCCATACGCGGCATGATCTCCTGACGCATGCGGCGCAAAGTCTCTTCGTCCCAATCCTTCTCGGCGCCTTCACGGCGAAGGATATGGATGTCGAAATATGCAAACTCGGCGCGGTTGAAATAGAGATTCGATGTACCGTCGGGGTTGGGATATTCCAGATCGGTACGGGCCCAGTCGAGCACAGGCATGAAGTTGTAGCAGATGGTCTTCACCCCGGATTTGCCAAGATTGGCCAGCGACACCTTATATTTTTCAATCAGCTCGTCGCGGTCAGCTCCGGCATATTTGATCGACTCGCACACGGGCAGAGACTCTACCACGCTCCAGCGCAGGCCGTGGGCCTCGATAAAGTCTTTCATCTTATTGACCTCTTCGAGGGTCCATATCTCGCCATTAGGGATATGATGGAGCGAGGTTACTATCCCCTCCACTCCGATCTGACGAAGCATATCTAAGGTGATGGGGTCGCTGGGACCGAACCATCTCCAGGTTTTTTCCATAAGAACAGCAGGTATTAGTTTGGTTATCAGATAAACGGGCAGATTGTCAAGCGTTCTTCTGCTTGAAATAGCGATAGGTGGAGAGGCGCAGCTCATCGCAGGCGTCCTCGTCGGCCACAATGATAGCCGAAGGGTGAAGCTGCAGGGCCGAAATGGTCCACATCTGGCAGACAGGCTCCTCGACGCCATGACGCAGAGCGCGGGCCTTTCCGTGGCCGCTGACGAGCAGCATCACATTGCGCGAATCCATGATTGTGCCGACACCCACGGTAAGCGCACGGCGCGGCACCTGGTTGGTATCGCCGTCGAAGAAGCGCGAGTTGGCAATGATAGTATCCTGAGTGAGCGACTCCATGTGGGTGCGCCCGGTCAGCGAAGAGCCAGGCTCGTTGAAGGCGATGTGGCCGTCGGGGCCAACGCCGCCCATGAACAGGTCAACGCCGCCATAGGAGGCGATTTTCTCCTCGAACCGGCGACATTCGGCAGCCGGGTCGGGAGCATTGCCGTCGAGGATGTTGACATTCTCGGGGAGGATGTCGATATGGTCGAAGAAATGCTCATGCATGAACGACCAGTAGCTCTCGGGATGCTCGCGCGGGAGGTCGCAATATTCATCCATATTGAAGGTGACCACATTGCGGAAACTTACCTCGCCGCGATGGCACATTTTGACCAGCTCGGCGTACATGCCCATAGGTGTGCCACCCGTGGGACAACCCAGCACGAAGGGGTGTTCCGGGGTCGGTTTGGCGGCGTTAATGCTGTCAGCCACGATTTTAGCAGCTTTCAGCGACATAGCTCTGTAGTCTTGTTCGATAATCAGATTCATGGGGTAGATGGTATGAAGTTTATAAATTTTTCGTGAGTAAGGGTCAGAGAGGATGGTATTCTACGAAAGCCTCAATGGCTTCGTAGGAAGCCAGACCGAGGTTCTGATAAAGCTGGGCCGTGGCACGGTTGCGCTCCTCGGAGCGCTGCCAGAAGAGGCGGTTGTCATCGCCGAGGAAGGGAGCATTCTCCATCTGCGACTGATGTTTCAGGATGGAATTGCGTTTGAAGCGCAGCTCCTCAGGCGAAATAGGCACAGCCATCTCGATATGGTCGATTTCCCATTCGGCCCAGGCTCCGCGATACATCCAGATGCGGCAGTCGGCCATCCATGGTTCACCCTTCAGCTCGTCGATAGCAGCGAGCACTGCATCGGTGCACACTTTGTGAGTGCCGTGAGGATCGGCCAGATCGCCGGCTACGAATATCTGATGCGGGCGTACAGAAGAGATGAGATTCTTGACTATCTCGACATCGCGCTCGGTAAGGTCGCCCTTCTTAATGGTTCCCGTTTCGTAGAACGGGAGATTGAGGAAGTGGACATTCTCAGGTTTGACCCCGATATAATGGCAGGCTGTGCGCGCTTCGGCCTGACGGATTTTGGTCTTGAGGAAGCGGATGTCGGGAAGGTCGACCTCGCCGGCCTCTTTTGTGCGGAGGAAATCGAAAATTTCGCGGCTCTTAGCCTGAAATTCAGGAGAATGCAAGCCAAAACGCTCGCCGACAGCATCCATCACAAGCATATACCGGGTCATATCCTCGTCGCCAACGGCGATATTGCCGGAGGTCTCATAGGCCACATGGACATCGTGCTTCTGGTCGACAAGGCGTTTGAGCGTTCCGCCCATCGAGATTACGTCATCGTCGGGATGAGGCGAGAACACAATCACACGCTTGGGGAAAGGCTTGGCGCGCTCGGGACGGTAGGTGTCGTCGGCGTCGGGTTTGCCGCCTGGCCATCCGGTGATGGTATGCTGCAAATCGTTGAAGATGCGGATATTGACATTATAAGCCGAGCCATAGAGGGCAAGCAGCTCGCCCAGACCGGCATCGGCATAATCCTTGTCCGTGAGTTTCAGGATAGGTTTACCGGTAAGGTTGCAGAGCCAGACTATGGCGCGGCGGATGAGCTTCGGAGTCCATTCGCAGGAGGACACCTTCCAGGGGTGACTGATACGCGTGAGCGAATCGGAGGCCGGAAGGTCGATGACGAGCTTCACGTGAGGATGTTCCTGAAGGAAAGAGGCGGGCACAGCCTCAGTCTCAGGTCCTTCGACAGCAGCAGCCACAGTGGTATCGAGCTGCTCGCCCCACCCCATCGTCAGGATGCGGCGAGCCTGAAGGATATTCTCCATTCCGAGGGTGATGGCAGTGGTAGGCACAGAGTCGACCTTGTAGTCGTTGGCGATCTTATGGCGAAGATCATGACCCAGAAGCACAAGGCGGCAGAGGCTCATGCGGCGCGAACCGGGCTCATTGAAGGCGATGGAGCCGTTGGGACCGAGTTCACACACGGCTACGTCGATGCCTCCGTCGGCTGCAATGGCCTCTTCATAATCGCGGCAGCCATCGAACATGGTATCGCGAGTGATAGTTTCGTCGATGGAGTGGATGTTCCCGGCCGGAATGTCGACATGGTCAAGGAGTACCTCGCGCAGTTTCTTCAGAGTCGAGGGCCCTTCGGGTATCAGGGGGAAAAATTCGCTGAGCGTGTACACGATGACATTGGCAAAGCTGACCTCACCGGCCTGATAGAGGCGGATAAGCTCGGCATAAGCGCCGTGGGTGTTCACTCCCGAACCGAGAGCGAGCACACATTTTCCCTTCATTTCCGTATAACGCCTGATATATCTGGCTATCTCCCGGGCCACGAACTGGCTTCCGGCGGCCACATTTTCATAGATACGCGTATCGATTTTCTCCTCGCGGGTGATTGCCGCAAGCTGGAGCTCACTCGCGGGCCGGTAATACCGCTGAGGGATCTGGTCCAGTTTGATTTGCGACGTAAGATCGGTTTTCATTTCCGTCAAAATTGCTTTAGGATTCAGGTAAGAGATTACTGGTTATAAAGTCAGCTGGAGAGCGGGCGAGATAAGCTGAAAAGAGTCTAAATATATTGGCAATCGCAACATTGCCTATTTTCCACAAATTTACAAAATTATTTGTTAAATTTGCCACTGAAAGATGAGCGAATCCGGCAAAAGAAATATTTTCAGCCGGACATTAAGACCTTATCAACGTATATCATAAGAGAATACGTAAAAATATTTAAACTTTTCACTTATTAGTATGAGCAAAGTGATTACTTTGGGCGAGATCATGCTTCGCCTATCGCCCGAGGGGTGCAAACGCTTCGTGCAGGTAGATTCATTCGACGTGATCTGGGGCGGCGGCGAAGCCAATGTGGCCGTAAGCTGCGCCAACTACGGCCACGATGCTTATTTTGTAAGCAAACTCCCCACCCACGAGATCGGTCAGGCTGCAGTCAATGCCCTGCGCCGCTATGGGGTTCACACCGACTACATCACCCGCGGAGGCAACCGCGTGGGCATCTACTATTGCGAGACCGGGGCATCGATGCGTCCGTCTAAGGTCATCTACGACCGCGCCGGCTCAGCCATCGCCGAGGCCATGCCCGAAGATTTCGACTTTGACAAGATTATGGAGGGTGCCGACTGGTTCCACTGGAGCGGAATCACTCCCGCCATCAGCGACAAAGCCGCCGAACTGACACGTCTGGCATGCGAGGCCGCCAAGCGCCACGGCGTCACCGTATCGTGCGACCTCAACTTCCGCAAGAAACTGTGGACCAGCGAGAAAGCTCAAAGCATCATGCGTCCGCTGATGAAGTATGTCGATGTCTGCATCGGCAATGAGGAAGACGCGCAGCTCTGCCTCGGATTCAAGCCGGATGCCGATGTGGAGGGTGGCAACACCGATGCCGAAGGCTACAAAGGGATATTCAAGGCTATGGCAGAGCAATTCGGCTTCAAATATGTAGCCTCTACCCTACGCGAAAGTTTCTCGGCCACGCACAACGGCTGGAAGGCCATGATTTACAACGGCAAGGAATTCTACGAGAGCAAACGTTACGACATCAACCCCATCATCGACCGTGTAGGTGGAGGCGACAGCTTTTCCGGCGGCCTGATTCACGGACTTCTGACAATGCCTACCCAGGGGGAAGCCTTGGAATTTGCCGTAGCCGCTTCGGCTCTGAAGCAGACCATCAACGGCGACTTCAACCTTGTCAGCGAAGCTGAAGTGAAGGCCCTGGCAGGCGGCAGCGCCAACGGGCGAGTGCAGCGTTAAAATGGAAAACTGAAAATTCAGACATATGGCAAAATTCAATAAACTGGCCGTAATGGCCAAGATGGAAGAGGCTCCGATGGTGCCCGTATTCTATCATAAGGATGCCGAGGCGGCTTGTGCCGTGGTCAAGGCATGCTACGAAGGCGGCGTGCGCTGCTTCGAATTCACCAACCGCGGCGATTTCGCCCATGAGGTATTTGAGGCCGTAGTGAAATTCGCAGCTAAAGAGTGTGCCGACATGGCCGTAGGCGTCGGTTCGGTAGTAGACCCGGGCACAGCCTCGCTGTATATGCAGCTTGGCGCATGCTTCGTGGTAGGCCCGCTGTTCAACCCCGAAGTAGCCAAGGTGTGCAACCGCCGACAGGTGCCCTACATCCCCGGATGCGGTACAGTGAGCGAAGTCGGCGCCGCTCAGGAAGCCGGATGCGAAGTGTGCAAGGTATTCCCCGGCGATGTGCTCGGTCCGAAATTTGTCAAGGGGCTGAAAGCTCCGATGCCCTGGTCGAAGATTATGGTCACCGGCGGAGTAGAACCCACCGAGGAGAATCTCACGGCCTGGCAGAAAGCCGGTGCCGACTATGTCGGTATGGGCTCCAAGCTCTTCCCCAAAGACAAAGTGGAATCAAAAGACTGGGCTTACGTCACCGACAAATGTAAGGAAGTCCTCTCCTGTCTCAAATAAGGCGATCTCCCGCTCCCTTCAAAAGGAGCAACCTCTGAAATGTCTTACATCTCAACCAGACTATCTCAATGGAATCCATCCGCAACCTGTACAAGATAGGATCAGGTCCGTCAAGCTCCCATACGATGGGGCCTCGGCGAGCCGCCTGTCTTTTTCTTGAAGCCACCCCGGGCGCCGCACGCCGCGAGGTGACGCTCTACGGCGCCCTTGCCGCCACCGGAAAAGGCCACCTCACCGACCGCGCCATCCTCGAAGAGCTTGAGCCCGATGCTCCGGCCGAAATCATCTGGCGTCCGGAGACATTCCTCCCCTTCCATCCCAACGGGATGAAATTCGAAGCCTTCGACGCCAACGGCACGCTTACGGAATCCATCACATGGTACAGCATCGGCGGAGGCGACATAGTGCGCGAAGGTGAAAACCGCCAACCGGCCGAGGAGGTCTACGATCTCAGCACCATCCGCGACATCCAGCAATGGTGTGAACAGTCGGGCCGCTCGTTCTGGGAATATGTGGAGCAATGCGAAGGTGCGGAGATCTGGGACTATTTGGCCGAAGTATGGAAGGTGATGAAAGCGGCCGTGGAGCGCGGAATCGAAGAGGAAGGAGTGCTGCCCGGTGGTCTTGGAGTGCGCCGCAAGGCAGTAGCCTACTATATGAATGCCTCCGGCCATTCGCTAAGTCTCAAGAGCCGCGGCCTTGTCTATGCCTATGCGCTGGCCGTGTCGGAAGAGAACGCCTCCGGAGGCAAGATTGTGACGGCTCCCACCTGCGGCTCCTGCGGCATAGTGCCGGCAGTGCTGTACCATCTCTACACATCGAAAAACTTTTCAGAGCGCAGGATACTGCGTTCGCTGGCCACAGCGGGTCTGTTCGGTAATGTGGTGAAATTCAACGCCTCGGTATCGGGAGCGGAAGTAGGCTGCCAGGGGGAGGTAGGAGTGGCATGCGCTATGGCTGCCGCCGCAGCCTCGCAGCTGTTCGGAGGCACCCCCGCCCAGATAGAATACTCGGCTGAAATGGGTCTGGAGCACCATCTGGGGCTCACGTGCGACCCGGTGTGCGGTCTGGTTCAGATACCCTGCATAGAGCGCAATGCCTACGCGGCAGCCCGCGCCCTCGATGCCAACCTCTATGCCGCATTCTCCGACGGACGCCACTCCGTAAGCTTCGACCGCATAGTGTCGGTAATGAAACAGACAGGCCACGACATCCCCTCGCTCTACAAGGAGACGGCTCTGGGCGGCCTGGCCGTAATCAAATGATAATTCAAATAATTTTGCGGATATTTGAGATTTATTGCTAATTTTGCAGTAGACTTCCGCAGAATAGACTGCAGGCTGATACAAAGAAACATTTTACAATTAACCAAATACATCTGTTATGGAAATCTCCCATATCGAACACATCGGTATTGCAGTTCCCTCGCTGGAGGAAGCAATCCCGTTCTACGAGAAGATTCTCGGCCTTAAATGTTTTGCCATCGAAGAAGTAGCTGACCAGAAAGTAAAGACGGCATTCTTCAAAGTAGGCCAAACCAAAATAGAGTTGCTGGAAGGCACATCCGACGACAGCGCCATCTCGAAATTTATCGCCAACAACGGCGGCCGCGGCGGCATCCAGCATGTGGCCTTCGCCGTAGAAGACGGAGTGGCCAACGCTCTGGCTGAAGCCGAAGAGAAAGGCTGCCGACTGATCGACAAGGCGCCACGCAAGGGCGCCGAGGGGCTCAACATCGCCTTCCTCCATCCGAAATCGACCGTAGGCACTCTGGTAGAGCTCTGCGAAGATCCCAATAAGAAATAAATCCGGAGCCGACGCCGCGGCCCGACCCTGCAAAGGCCGGAGCCGCGGTGTCAACTCTTTTTAAAATACTCATATAATCAGAAAGCAAAAATTTTTATGAGCAGCCAGTTAGAAAAAATACAGGAGCTTATCGCCCTGCGTGAGAAAGCTCGTATGGGTGGTGGCGAAAAAGCCATCGAAAAGCAGCACGAACGCGGCAAATACACAGCCCGCGAGCGTATAGCCCAGCTTCTCGACGAAGGATCGTTCGAGGAACTCGACATGTTCGTAACCCACCGCTGCCACAACTTCGGCCAGGAGAAGAAAGTGTTCCTCGGCGACGGCGTTGTGACAGGCTACGGTACTATCGATGGCCGTCTGGTCTACGTATTCGCACAGGACTTCACCGAATTCGGCGGTTCGCTGTCGGAGACCATGGCCCTGAAAATCTGCAAAATCATGGACCTGGCCATGAAGATGGGCGCACCCGTTATCGGCCTTAACGACTCGGGAGGCGCACGTATTCAGGAAGGTATCAACGCCCTGGCAGGCTATGCCGAAATCTTCCAGCGCAACATTCTGGCTTCGGGTGTCATCCCCCAGATTTCAGCCATCCTCGGCCCCTGCGCAGGCGGTGCAGTATACTCCCCTGCCCTGACCGACTTCACCATCATGGCCAAAGGTATCAGCTACATGTTCCTCACCGGCCCGAAGGTTGTGAAGACCGTGACCGGCGAAGATGTATCTCAGGAAGACCTCGGCGGTGCCACAGTGCATTCGCAGAAGAGCGGTGTGGCTCACTTCGCAGCCGAAGACGGCGAAGAGGCCATCAAGATCGTGCGTAAGCTGCTGAGCTACATTCCGCAGAATAATCTCGAGGACGCTCCGGCAGTAGAGTGCAACGATCCCATCGACCGCATGGAAGACTCGCTCAACGAGATCGTACCTGATTCGCCCAACCGTCCCTACGATATGTATCAGGTGATCGGCGCCATCGTCGACAACGGCGAATTCATGGAGATCCAGCGCGACTACGCCAAGAACATCATCATCGGTTTCGCCCGCTTCAACGGCCAGAGCGTCGGCATCGTGGCCAACCAGCCCAAATTCCTGGCCGGTGTGCTCGACTCGAACGCTTCGCGCAAGGCCGCACGCTTCGTGCGCTTCTGCGATGCCTTCAATATTCCTCTGGTATCGCTCGTCGACGTGCCCGGATTCCTTCCCGGCACAGGTCAGGAATACAACGGTGTGATTCTTCACGGCGCCAAGCTGCTCTACGCTTACGGCGAGGCTACGGTGCCCAAAGTGACCGTAACCCTGCGCAAGAGCTACGGCGGCAGCCACATCGTGATGAGCTGCAAGCAGCTGCGCGGCGACATGAACTATGCATGGCCTACGGCTGAGATCGCCGTGATGGGTGGTGCAGGTGCCGTCGAAGTACTCTACGCCAAGGAGGCCAAGGCAGCCGAGGATCCCAAGGCTGTGCTTGCAGAAAAAGAAGCAGAATACAACAAGCTCTTCTGCAACCCCTACAATGCTGCAAAATACGGCTATATCGATGATGTAATCGAACCGCGCAACACCCGCTTCCGCATCATCCGCGCCCTGCAGCAGCTGGCTACCAAGCGCGTCACCAACCCGCCCAAGAAGCATGGTAACATTCCTCTGTAATTAGAGGCTATTTCAGCTTAAAAGCCTTATAACCATTAATTTCAGAAAGGAACCAACCTATGAATAAGAAAATTCTGATTCTGGCAGCGGCCGCGATGCTCGGAGTCTTCGCCTCTAATGCGCAGGCGCGCAAGGGACTGAAGATCAACGAGGTCATGACCGTCAACCAGACCAACGCAGTCGACGAGTACGGCCAGCGCGGAGCTTGGATCGAACTTTACAACTCCACCTACAAGCCGATGAAGATTGCGAGCGTATTCCTGACCGACGACCCGCAGAATCCGACGAAATATCCCGTGCCTCAGGGCGATCTCCGCACCAATCTGGAGAAACGTCAGCACGTGGTATTCTGGGCTGACGGCAAAGCCACCCGCGGAGCGCTCCACACCAACTTCCAGCTGAAACCCGACCAGCCCAACTGGATCGGTATGTATGACGCCGACGGCATCACGCTGATTGACTCCATAACAGTGCCTGTGCTGGAGGCCGACTACACGTTCGCCCGCCGCGCTGACGGCGAAGGCGAAAGCGTGGCCGACTGGGAAGTGCGCACCGACGCCGAAGGGAGCTGCGTGACCTTCGGAAGTAACAATGTGATTAAGGATACGAACTCGAAAGTCGACAAATTTGCCAAGGTAGACCCCCGCGGATTCGGCCTTTCAATCACGGCCATGGGCATCGTATTCATCGCCCTGCTGCTTCTGAGCGTATGCTTCTATGTGATCAATAAGATCATGACGCGTCGCTCGCAGCGCAAGAAGATGGAAGCCCACGGCATCGACCGTAAGGATGTAGCCCGCTCGGAGCGTCCCGAAGGCGACACCGGCGAGGTAATCGCCGCCATCGCCGCCGCGCTCAACGAGCATCTGAACGCTCACGATCTGGAGAGCACAATCCTCACCATTGCCAAGACGCGCAAAAACTATTCGCCCTGGAGCTCGCACATCTACAACCTGCGCCAGCTTCCGCGCCGCTGATTTCACCATTAACCTAAACCATTGAAATTACAGTAAGTAATGAAAGAATACAATTATAAAATCAACGGCAACGAATATAAAGTTGCCATCGGAGACATCGAGAACGGCATCGCCGAAGTCGAAGTCAACGGCACTCCCTACAAGGTAGAGCTCGAGCAGAAAGCCGCGCCCACCGTGAAGGTATCGTCGCCCAAACCCGCAGCTGCTCCGCGCACTGCCACCGGCGAGAAAGTGATAGCCAAAGCCGCTCCCAAGGCTGCTGCAGGCGGCACTCCGGTGAAAGCTCCGCTGCCCGGTGTGGTGCTCGACATCAACGTCAGCGTAGGTCAGGAAGTGAAGGCTTCTGATGTGGTCATTGTACTCGAGGCCATGAAGATGGAGAACTCCATCAAGGCCGGAGTCGACGGCAAGGTAGCTTCGATCAGTGTAGCCAAGGGCGACAGTGTGCTCGAAGGCGCCACCATGGTTACTATAGCCTAATACACCCGCAGCGATGAACGAGTTTGGAACATTCCTCAGTGAGAACCTGGTCCAGTTCTGGCATCTCACCGGTTTCTACAATGCGACTTGGCAGCATCTGGTGATGCTCGCCGTGGGTCTTTTCTTCATCTGGCTTGCCATCAAGAAAGACTTTGAGCCCATGCTGCTGGTGCCTATCGGCTTCGGTATGCTTATCGGCAACGTCCCCTTCAATACTACCGCCGGTCTTGAAATCGGTATCTACGAGGAGGGCTCGGTGCTTAACATTCTCTACAACGGTGTGAGCGCCGGATGGTATCCGCCACTGATATTCCTCGGAATCGGTGCGATGACCGACTTTACGGCCCTGATAGCCAACCCGAAGCTGATGCTCATCGGAGCCGCAGCGCAGTTTGGCATCTTCGGCGCCTACATGGTGGCTCTTGCCCTCGGGTTCGCTCCTGACCAGGCCGGTGCCATCGCCATCATCGGCGGCGCCGACGGCCCGACAGCCATCTTCCTTTCGTCGAAACTCGCCCCCAACCTCATGGGCGCCATCGCCGTGTCGGCCTATTCCTACATGGCGCTGGTGCCGGTGATCCAGCCGCCTATCATGCGCCTGCTCACCACCAAACATGAGCGACTGATAAAGATGAAACCCGCGCGCGCCGTGGCCCAGAGCGAGAAGATTATCTTCCCCATCGTGGGCATGCTTCTCACCTGCTTCGTAGTGCCCTCGGGCCTTCCGCTGCTGGGTATGCTCTTCTTCGGCAACCTGCTGCGTGAGTGCGGCGTGACCAACCGCCTTGCCAAGACCGCTTCGAACGCCCTGACCGATATCGTCACCATCCTGCTGGGTATGACCGTCGGCGCCTCCACTCAGGCTTCGAGTTTCCTGACCAAAGAGACCATCTTCATCTTCATGCTCGGCTTCATGGCCTTCGTGATCGCTTCGGCTTCGGGTGTGCTCTTTGTGAAGCTCTTCAACCTGGTGCTCCCCAAGGCCAAGAAGATCAACCCGCTGATCGGCAACGCCGGCGTATCCGCCGTGCCGATGTCGAGCCGTATCTCCAACAATCTCGGTCTGGAATACGACCCGTCGAACTACCTGCTGATGCACGCCATGGGTCCGAACGTGGCCGGCGTGATCGGTTCGGCAGTGGCAGCCGGTGTGCTTCTGGGCTTCCTCGCCTGACAGACTGTAGCCTAACCGAATATTATTCGCCCCGGGACTCCTTAGGCAGGAGTCCCGGGGCAATTGCTTTTCATCGATCTGCGATAGACAGGGTCAGCGGAATATGGACTCCAAGCAATGGCTTTGTGGAGAAATCGGCCATTGATGCAGAAATAAAAAAGGAATATATTATAAAAACGAGCGGAAATCATTAAATTTGTGGCGTTATTGAACTCAAGTACTGAGATCATTCGCACCCGTCCGTAAGAGTTCTGACATCTTATTCCTTCAGACGCGCAAACATTTGTGTGAACGGGGTTCTTTTGAGGATAGCGCTTGCACGCTCAAAGATCCTAAATCGCAACCCAGCGACGCCCACCGCAGAGGAATAAGAACACACAGTCTTACGGAAATATTTTTCGTCACCATGATTCAGAAAAAGGTAATAGAAGCTATATACAAGAAATTTTGTAACCGTCCGAACTCGCCCGACGAGCTGGATATCCCACTATTGTTTGAGAAACTGCCGGAAGAGCCATCGGTGGAAATCGATGAGCACAATCTGATTCTCAACGCAATCCCGCTCCATTCGCCGTTTCACATGATTCCGATCCGCAACATCCACGCCATCGTGGAGTTTGACGAGTCGATCGCCATAGTAATGCATTCGTCGATAATCTTCATCAGTAAAGAGACCGGCATGCCGCATGTACATATCAAAGAGGAGCCCGAAGGGATTTTTGACAGGCTGAAGAGGAATTTTGCAGGTATGAAAAAAAATTCCTAATTTTGCCCGTGAAACCGACTCTAATATGATGCCGTCCGGCGCACGAGGCGCCGGAAAACTGTAGGTCCGGAGACGAAGACATCGGAAGCGCAAGAGGCGCAAAGAGGGTATTATAAGAGAGTGTATTATAACTAAAGTGAGAGCACGATAACTAAGGCGCAAGTGGCGTAATGGTAGCCGCGCCAGACTTAGGATCTGGTGACTTCGGTCGTGGGGGTTCGAGTCCCCCCCTGCGCACAAATTGAACAGGAGGAATTTCCACAAGGACGTTCCTCTTTTTCATACCTATCAGGCAGGAATGCAATTGGCAGTTTTGGCGCAAATAATGGTAAAAATGAGAAATGAAGATGTGATAAGTGTAATATTAACACTTTCCCCTGCTTTATAACATATTTAAAATTTGGAAAGGTGGCAAATAGTTTTGTAACTTTACGCTCAGGAGACGCGGAAAGTCCCGAGAGTGACGTATGCTGCCTCACTTGAATCCTTCCGCCCTCCACCTGCCAGACTAACCAATCGTACAACTATATTTTTCAACGCAACCATGAAAAAATCAATGCTGATGCCTCTTGGAGCCCTCGTAGTGATGGCTGCAGCATCCTGCACAGGTAAAAAAGACGCTCAGGCTGTCACTGCCTCCGGACTTGATCCTCAGAATTTCGTAGCAGTAGTCGACGGCGACACCACCGGGCTGTTCACCCTCAAAAACGCCAACGGCATGGAAGTGAACATAACCAATTACGGTGGCCGCATCGTGTCGCTGATGGTGCCCAACCGCTCGGGCGAGCTCACCGATGTGGTGCTCGGATTCGACAGCGTTCAGGCTTATTTCCCCGAAAACAACAAGACCGACTTCGGCGCAAGCATCGGCCGCTATGCCAACCGTATCAACCAGGGCAAATTCGTGATTGATGCAGACACCTTCCAGCTTCCGCAGAACAACTTCGGACACTGTCTCCACGGCGGCACCGACATGGGCACGCTCGGCTGGCAGTATCGCGTATATCAGGCTGAACAGCCCAACGATTCCACACTGATTCTCACTCTGGAGGATGCCGACGGAAACAACGGCTTCCCCGGCACAGTAAATGCCAAGGTAACGTTTACCCTCAGCAGCGACAACGCCCTTGCGCTTGACTATGAGGCAACCACCGACAAGCCTACCATCATCAACCTTACCAACCACTCATACTTCAACCTCTCGGGCGACGCCACCAAGCCCATCACAGGCGAAACCCTCTGGATTGATTCCGACTGCTTCACCCCGGTAGACAGCACATTCATGACCACCGGATCAATCGACACTGTGGCCGGTACTCCCTTCGACTTCCGCGAAGCCAAAACCATCGGCACAGACATCACCGCCGACAACGAACAGATCAAAAACGGTAACGGATACGACCACAACTGGGTACTCAACACGGCAGGCGACGCGAGCCGCCCCGCTATCCGTCTGAGCGACGCCGATTCGGGCATCGTGATGGAAGTGCTCACCAACGAACCCGGCGTACAGGTATATACCGGCAACTTCCTCGACGGCACCGTAACGGGCAAAAAGGGGATCGTCTACAATCAGCGAGCCGCCATCTGCCTCGAAACCCAGCATTATCCCGACAGCCCCAACAAGCCCCAGTGGCCTTCAGTGGTGCTTCGCCCGGGCGAAACTTACAATTCCCACTGCGTATACAAATTCTCGGTGGCTGAATAACGGAAAACGATCTGCCATGGGCTCCGCCTGAGAAGCCCATGGCAGACAGCATAACATCACGAAACCAAATCTACAACCATAAACCAACAACCCTGATTTAAACACAATGGAACTACTTGACTGGATTGTGATTGCCCTATTCTTTGTTGCCCTGATCGGCATCATATGGTGGGTAGTCCGTCAGAAACAGAACAACGCAGCCGACTACTTCCTGGGCGGCAAGGATGCGACCTGGATCGCCATCGGCGCATCAATCTTCGCTTCAAATATCGGCTCGGAGCATCTGATCGGCCTCGCAGGCTCAGGCGCCGCTTCGGGTATGGCTATGGCCCACTGGGAAATCCAGGGATGGATGATCCTGATTCTGGGCTGGGTGTTCGTGCCGTTTTATTCGCGCTCAATGGTCTACACCATGCCTGAATTCCTGGAGCGCCGCTACAACTCGGCATCGCGCACAATCCTGTCGCTTATATCGCTTATCTCATACGTGCTCACGAAAGTAGCCGTGACGGTCTACGCCGGCGGTCTGGTATTCCAGCAGGTGTTCGGCATCGACACGCTCTGGGGCATCGACTTCTTCTGGATTGCAGCCATCGGCCTTGTGCTCATCACAGCTCTCTACACCATCTTCGGCGGTATGAAATCCGTGCTCTATACATCAGTGCTTCAGACGCCTATACTTCTGCTCGGCTCGCTGATCATCCTCGTGCTCGGCCTTAAGGAGCTGGGCGGCTGGGATCAGATGATGTCGATCTGCTCACAGGTGAAAGTCAACGAATACGGCGACACGATGACCAACCTGATACGCGACAACCGCGACGCGCAATTCCCGTGGCTCGGTGCCCTGATCGGTTCGGCCGTAATCGGTTTCTGGTACTGGTGTACCGACCAGTTCATCGTGCAGCGCGTGCTTTCGGGTAAAAACGAGAAGGAAGCGCGCCGCGGTACAATCTTCGGCGCTTACCTGAAGCTTCTGCCCGTGTTCCTCTTCCTCATTCCCGGCATGATCGCCTTCGCCCTGCATCAGCAGAGCGGCAGCTTCCTCCCCCTGCTTGCCAACGGCAACCTGAACACCGACGCAGCCTTCCCCACCCTGGTGGCCAAGCTGCTTCCCGCCGGCGTCAAGGGTCTGATTGTCTGCGGTATTCTCGCAGCCCTGATGAGCTCGCTGGCATCGCTGTTCAACTCGTCGGCAGCCCTGTTCACCATCGACTTCTACCAGCGCTATAAGCCCAACACCGACCCCAAGAAACTGGTGCGTATCGGTCAGGCAGCCACGGTAGTGATTGTACTTCTCGGTATCCTCTGGATTCCCATCATGCGCTCCATCGGCGATGTGCTCTATCTCTATCTGCAGGATGTGCAGTCGGTGCTCGCTCCGGGTATCGCAGCAGCATTCCTGATGGGTATCTGCTGGAAGCGCACCACGGCACAGGGCGGTATGTGGGCCCTTATTTCCGGCCTCGTCATCGGTATGTGCCGCCTCGGCGCCAAAGTATACTACAGCAACGCAGCCGTAATCCCCGGCGGCGACACGTCCAACTGGTTCCAGTGGATGTTCTACGACACCAACTGGCTCTTCTTCTGCGGCTGGATGCTGGTATTCTGTCTGGTAGTGGCCATCGTGGTTTCGCTCTTCACAAAGAAGCCGGACCCCGCCAAGATTCAGGGCCTCGTATTCGGCACGTCAACTCCCGAGCAGCGCGCTGCAACCCGCGCAAGCTGGAACGCATGGGATATGATCAACACTGTGATCATTCTCGGCATTACGGTAGCTTTCTACATATATTTCTGGTAAGCCGCCGCAGGTATTACCAGTCATCAAACTCTTTCGATGCGGGATGTCGCCCGTTTCCTATAGTTTCAACAACTTTGGGCGACATTCATCACATGCTTCATATGAGCGGCATCCCGCATCGATTTTAACTTAGATATGAATCAGCCTTTAAAGAACTACTACGAAATCTACAGCCGCATGTTTGTGGCTGTGGACTGTATCATCTTCGGAATCAAGAACCATCGTCTCAGCATCCTGCTGACCCGCCGCAAATTCGAGCCCGAGAAGGGAACATGGTCGCTCATGGGTGGCTTCGTGGAGCCAAACGAGAGCATCGATCAGGCCGCCTACCGCGTACTGTCGGACCTTACGGGTCTGAAAGACATCTACATAGAGCAAGTGGGCGGATTCGGGTCGGTCGACCGCGACCCCGGCGAGCGAGTGGTCTCCATCGCCTACACCTCGCTGATCAACCTCACCGAGGATGTGCTGGCCGAGACGGAAGCTCACGGCGGATGCTGGACACCCTTCGACGAGTTGCCCCCGCTCTGCTTCGACCATCCTCAGATGATAGAAGCAGCCCGCCAGCGCCTGCAGCGCAACTTCGCCACCGAGCCGGTAGCCTTCAATCTGCTGCCTGAGTATTTCACCCTGTCGCAGCTTCAGGCTCTTTACGAGACAGTGCTCGACGAGGAAATCGACAAGCGCAATTTCCGCAAACGCGTCAATGAACTCAGCTGCATCGTACCTACGGAAAAGATCGACAAAACAACTTCGCGGCGCGGCGCGCGTCTGCACCGGTTCGACTTTGAGGCATATTCTACATGCCACAAATTCAAACTGTAGACCTACGGGCGTAATGCCTGCCGGCTCTACTGTCAATAAGCAATAACTCTTTTAACCGACAAATCAGATGCTCGAAGAATTAAAAGAAAAAGTATATCGCGCCAATATGGATCTGGTGCGTCACGGCCTGGTGATTTTCACCTGGGGTAACGTCAGCGGCATAGACCGCGAAAAGGGTCTGGTAGTAATCAAGCCCAGCGGCGTCGACTACGCCACGATGCGCCCTGAGGATATGGTCGTTGTCGACCTGCAGACCGGGAAAGTGGTGGAAGGCGACCTTCGCCCTTCGTCGGACACCCCGACGCATCTGGTGATCTACCGTGCGTTCCCGGAAGCAGGTGGTGTGGTTCATACCCATTCCACCTACGCCACAGCATGGGCTCAAGCCGGAATCGACCTTCCCAATATCGGCACCACTCACGCTGACTATTTCCACAATGAAATCCCCTGCACTCCCGACATGACCGAGGCTGAAGTCAAAGGCGACTATGAGCTTGAGACGGGCAACGTAATCGTGGAGCGCTTCAAATCTGCCGGCATTAATCCGGCTCATACGCCCGGCGTGCTGGTCAAAAACCATGGTCCGTTCAGCTGGGGCAAGACTCCGGATGAGGCAGTTCACAATGCAGTGGTGATGGAGCAGGTAGCGAAGATGGCATTCATTGCCTACAGTGTCAACCCCTCTCTGACGATGAATCCGCTGCTGGTGGAGAAACATTTCTCGCGTAAACACGGCCCCAACGCCTACTACGGCCAGAAAAAGAAATAAGCCACTCTCCTATCCCCGCCGACAGCACTCTGAACGGCGTGACACCTTCTCTCCTAAACAAACTTGAATTAAAACAAAAACCTAAAAACACAAGATAATATCATGAACGGATTTGACAATTACGAAGTATGGTGGATTACCGGCGCCCAGCTCCTCTACGGAGGCGATGCAGTGGTAAAAGTTGACGCTCACTCGAAAGAGATGGTCGACGGCCTCAACAATTCGGGCAATCTGCCCGTGAAGGTGGTATACAAAGGCACCGCCAACTCATCGAAGGAGGTAGCCGACCTTATGAAGGCTGCCAACAACGACGAGAAATGTGTCGGCGTAATCACCTGGATGCACACCTTCTCACCTGCCAAGATGTGGATCCACGGCCTGCAGCAGCTCAACAAGCCGATGCTTCATTTCCATACACAATACAACGCCGAAATCCCCTGGAATGAGATCGACATGGACTTCATGAACCTCAACCAGAGCGCTCACGGCGACCGCGAATTCGGCCATATCTGCTCGCGCATGCGTCTGCGCCGCAAAGTGGTGGTCGGCCACTGGACCGACCCCGAAGCTCAGAAGCAGATTGCTGTCTGGGAGCGTGTGGCTGCCGCTTGGGCCGACTCGCAGGATATGCTCATCCTCCGATTCGGCGACCAGATGAACAATGTGGCCGTAACCGACGGCGACAAGGTGGAAGCCGAGCAGCGTCTGGGCTACCATGTTGACTACACTCCCGTGAGCGAACTGATGGAGTACTTCAAAGCAGTGGCCGATGCTGACGTTGACGCCCTGGTAGAGACATATTTCAAGGAATATGACCATGATGCCGCTCTGGAAGACAAGGCTTCGGAAGGTTACAAGAAGGTATGGAATTCGGCCCGCGCCGAACTCGCCCTGCGCGCTATCCTTACAAAGAAGGGAGCCAAGGGCTTCACGACCAATTTTGACGATCTTGGCACTCAGGACATCAACGATCCGAAATTTGTCGGATTCGACCAGATTCCCGGTCTGGCTTCTCAGCGCCTGATGGCAGAAGGCTACGGGTTCGGCGCCGAAGGCGACTGGAAATCGGCCGCTCTTTACCGCACAGTATGGTTCATGAGCCAGGGCCTTCCCAAGGGTTGCTCATTCCTGGAAGACTATACGCTTAACTTCAACGGCAAGCAAAGCTCTATCCTTCAAGCTCATATGCTCGAAGTATGCCCGCTTATCGCCGCCCAGCGTCCGCGTCTGGAAGTGCATTTCCTCGGCATCGGCATACGCAAGAGCCTGACGGCCCGTCTGGTGTTCACCTCGAAGCCCGGCGACGGCATCACTGCCACTGTAGTTGACCTCGGCAACCGTTTCCGTCTGATTGTCAACGATGTAAAGTGCATCGACTCCAAGCCCATGCCCAAACTTCCCGTAGCTTCGGCTCTTTGGATTCCTCAGCCCGACTTCGCAACCGGTGCCGGAGCGTGGATTCTCGCAGGCGGAACTCACCACAGCTGCTTCTCCTACGATCTTACGCCCGAATTCTGGCAGGATTATGCCGAAATCGCAGGCATCGAAATGCTCCATATCGACGCACAGACCACAATCCCCGCATTCAAGAATGAAATGCGATGGAACGAGGTTTACTATATGCTCAACAAATCGCTCTGCTGATAAATGGACGCACTTCAGACCATCAAAGAGGGTAAAGCCATTCTCGGAATCGAGTTTGGCTCTACCCGTATTAAAGCCGTACTGATCGATGCCGACAACAAGCCCATAGCCCAGGGTAGCCACGAATGGGAAAACCAGCTCGTAGACGGCCTCTGGACCTACTCCATCGCCGATATTCTGGCCGGTATGCAAGATTGCTATGCCGACCTTCGCAAAGATGTCAAGGCGCAATACGGAGTGGAGCTGACACGGCTCGCAGCCATCGGCATCAGCGCTATGATGCACGGCTACATGGCCTTCGACTCCAAGGGTGAGATACTCGTCCCGTTCCGCACATGGCGCAACACCAACACCGGTGAGGCTGCCGCCAAGCTGAGCGAGCTGTTCGTATTCAATATTCCCCTGCGCTGGAGCATCTCCCACCTGTATCAGGCCATCCTCAACAAGGAGCCGCATGTGGGTCAGATCGACTTCCTGACCACTCTGGCCGGATATATCCACTGGAAGCTTACTGGGCGCCGTGTGCTCGGCGTAGGCGATGCCTCAGGCATGATACCCGTGGACTCCAATACGAAGACCTACAACGCCCGCATGGTGGAGCTCTTCGATGCTCTGGTGGCTATCCACGGATTCCCCTGGAAGCTCGACGACATTCTGCCTCAGGTGCTCGTGGCCGGCGAGGATGCCGGAAGCCTGACGGCCGAGGGCGCCCTACTGCTTGATCCCAGCGGCAACCTTCAGCCCGGCGCTCCGCTCTGTCCTCCCGAAGGAGACGCAGGCACGGGCATGGTAGCTACCAACGCCGTGTTGCAGCGCACTGGCAATGTTTCGGCCGGCACATCGTCGTTCTCGATGATTGTGCTTGAAAAGGAGCTTTCCAAGCCTTACGAGGTGATTGACATGGTCACCACCCCCGACGGCTCGCCTGTGGCCATGGTACACTGCAACAACTGCACCAGCGATCTCAACGCATGGGTCAACCTTTTCAAGGAATATCAGCAGTTGCTTGGCATTCCGGTGGATATGGGCGAGGTATTCGGCAAGCTCTATAACAATGCGCTCAAGGGTGATCCCGACTGCGGCGGACTGTTGGCCTACAACTACATATCAGGCGAACCTGTCGCCGGTTTGGCCGAAGGACGCCCGCTGTTTGTGCGTTCGGCTACTGACAAATTCAATCTGGCAAACTTCATGCGAGCCAATCTGTATGCCGCTGTGGGCGTGCTGAAGATAGGCAACGACATCCTGTTCAAGGACGAGCACGTGAAAGTGGACCGTATTACGGGCCACGGCGGTCTGTTCAAGACCAAGGGCGTAGGTCAGCGCATCCTGGCCGCAGCGCTCGATTCGCCTATCTCTGTGATGGAAACCGCAGGCGAAGGCGGCGCATGGGGCATCGCGCTGTTGGCCGGATATCTGGTCAACAAGGCTGATGGACAGACGCTCCCCGACTACCTTGACAACAATGTGTTCCGCGGCAATAAGGGCGAAGAAATCGCACCCGATCCCGCCGACGTAGCCGGTTTCGACACCTATATCAAGAATTATACGCGCGGCCTTGCCATCGAGCGAGCTGCCGTAGAGGCAAAAGCCTAAGCACATACAATTTTACAATTTTACCTAAGAACAAGTAGGCCGCGTCCATTCAGGGTGCGACCTACTTCTGCTATATAATTTACGATATTATCGACGCATACGGTCGGCAAAAATGCGGGTGAGCTTGGCGGATACGGAGGAACCGTTATCAGGATGCACCAGCGAGGGAGCCTCAGCGGCAGAATGCCACGAGGCAGAGTCCACTTCCGTGGAAAGGCGCACTTCTCCATCCTCCACCCCGGCAATAAAGCCTATCATCAGCAGCCCCTTCTTGGCAAACCAATAAGTGCCCACAAGTTCGAGGTCCTGGACCGTAAGGCCCGTCTCTTCAAGGATTTCACGACGGGCACATTCTTCAGCATTCTCACCGGGGATCATATAGCCGCTGACGAGATTGGCATACTGATGGGAAATATAGCCCTGGCGCAGGAGCAAAACACGGCCCTGCCGGTCGTGAACCAGAGCGATTATACACGTAGAGAACATGTCAAACCAAGGCTTGGCGCATGCGTCGCACCAAGGCACCTGCTTTTCATCGCCAAGATCCCTGTGGCTCAGCTGTGCTCCGCAATCCGGACAATAAGAAAATCTCATCTGCGAATCTATTATAATGGTTGGGCGGGGAATCGGGCAATATAAAACACGGTTTCTTAATTATCCGGTCCACATTGTTACCATCCGCCAGTAGGGTCGCGCCTTGGTGCGGCCTATCCACATTGATTATCAATTGTTTGAATTTGCTAAATCGGGTAGGTCGCACCAAGGCGCGACCCTACTGATTGATCATCAATCATTTTATAGCAAGAAAATCAAGCCCTTGGGCTTTTTCGAGCTGCGCGGAGAGGACCGAGAGTCTTTCTCCGCGGCGCTCCGAAAGCGCCGCGGGCGATTACGAACTCTACGAGTTCTCATCCCGCCTCTGCCTTAAAGCAAGAAAATCAAGCCGAATGGCTTGATTTTCTTACATTTGCGGAGAGGACGAGATTCGAACTCGTGGTAGGATTGCTCCTACGTCAGTTTAGCAAACTGGTGGTTTCAGCCACTCACCCACCTCTCCATATTGGCGGTTATAGACGTGCCACGCTTAACACAAGTGCAAAGTTAGGGCTTTTGGTTGAATTGTGCAAGCATTGTCCCCTGAAAAGTGATAAAAAGTTCCCGAAAACTTCATTCCAAATCGTCTTATAGCCACCCCGCCTCCCCAAATAAGATAAATTTAAATGTTTTTGATTACTCGCGCTGGGTTACCACCACAAATCACTCCCGAAGCCACTGATTTGGTAACGATAGCACCGGCAGCTACAATCGAGCCATCTGCTATCGTCACATTCGGCAATATTACAGCCTTGCATCCCAGCCAACAATTGTTTCCAATCTTGACCGGAGCATATTTCATTGGTTGAAGACGAATGGGCTTGGTGCTATCGTCGTAAGAGTGATTGAATGAAATAATAGAGCAATCATGGGCTATGGACACATCATCCCCGATAGTTATATTTCCGGAACAATCAAGATAGCAATGACGGTGAATAGATATATTATTACCAAGAGTTAGCCGTTCGGGATGAATAATAGCAACATCCTTGCCTATGAATACATTTTCGCAACTTCCGGATTGTTCACAAAGCAGCGGCCGAAGAAAGAACAACCGGAGATTAGAACCGATAGCACCCAGGCCAATTCCAGAACAAACTGAGTACCCAAAAGCAAACACGCGAGATAGGATAGTAGATTTCATGCGGTCTGTTTCCGTTATTAACAAGCTTCCAAATAACGGTCTGCAGACCATACGCCACATGCAACTACCTCATACCCAGGCCATTTACCCCCCCCCTAAACCCTTCTAAATCAATCATTTGACCTATCACAGCATTCCATTGATCGGGTGAGAATACACCCAAACCTGATGCAGGGAAAAAGGTAATTTCTCCAAAAAAGATTTTTCCACGTATATTATATAAATCTATACGAACAAACGGAATACCCTTTGATATGTCTTTAGCCAAGCGTAACATATCTGTGAAATTTTGTGGTCTTTCTATTACATGTGCTGCATCGTTTGGATAGTCTTTTTCATAAAAAGGTAAAAGATTCCATTCTGTATCATAATAATTTGCGCGATGTTTTATATACCTGTTAAAATCAACTTTCAAGAATTTGGGTTCACCGTTAAAACAAAATATCTTATAGTCTTTCAATTCATAGCCGCTTTCATCCTCCATATATTGTTCCGCTATGATGCGGGGAGTAACATTTTTATACGGCCACTCGCGGTTATGATAATAAATTTTATGCTTAAGGCGCTCTCGAAGCATACTGATGGTTGCCGATTTGTCCAACGCTGATTTGTCACGGCATACCACCACTCCCCCACTGTCGTGAGTAGTTTTCAATACAAACTTGTCGGGCAATGAACCAAAATCTATATCTTCAGCCTTGTTCCATACGCCGAGAGTGGGTATAATGTAATCGGCACCTATTACTGATTCCACATATTCTTTAGCCGCATATTTGTCGACCATACGGGTGTATTCCGGGCGGCGATTGTAGAGTTTAAGCCACTGAATTTTCTCCTGAAATGTGACCGGATTTTTGAGATTCAGTCTTTGACCCATATTCCGGCGATACACCATTTGCAGATACAACTTATCAGGGAGTAATCTAACAACAATATCCGAGAACTTGTCTTTTACGCTTTTTAAATTTAAAGACTTCATTACTTTTTCATAAATCTATTGATCCGTTTGAAATAATCCGATATATCGGCAATATTGGGAGCCATGCGTTGCACACCGAATATCCCCTTCATGCGATACTGCATATAACCCAGATAAACAGCCTGCACAAGAATAAGAAGCATTGAGAGAGAATATAGTGAAGAGATCCCAAGTCCGTAGAAAACGAAGGCACCGATCAAGTAAACTCCCATTGTCAGCATCTTTGCCTGTATACCAACATAGGGAAATCCTCTTGCCAAAATTGCACGCTCAATTATTGAACTTTGACCCTGAAGGATGCAGACTATCAGAAGCAAAAGGGAGATAGGCACTGCCGGACGGAAATCAGCTCCGAAAACCAGCGGAATGGCGAAAGGAAGCACCACACACATGAACATCGACATCAACACCATTGTGATGAGATTCACACGGATGTACCTATGAAGATGATCACAACTTCCCCGGGCCACATCGGAAAAAAGCTGAGTGGCGAAAGTTGCGGAAATAACGTTAATCATTGCCGCTGCTGAATATGCAATCGTATAAAGGCCAAGGTCGTAGGCCGAAAGCACAAATGCAATAATAGCTTTATCATAATAGGCATATAGCGGCTCGGAAAAGTCAGATGGTGAAAAGCGTATGCTATATTTCAACAGAGCGCATGGCGATAGAGTACGCTTAATATCACTGCGTTCACGTACGCAATACAAGAATACCAGCGAGCTGAAATTTGCGAGCAGAAGAGCGATAAGAAGAGTGTTAATTGAAATTTTGTCAAGTAAATAAAGGACAAGTATTCCCAGGAAGAACACCGGATTCAGAATAGAAGCCGATATACTGAATATTCCCATGTTGCCTCGCCCATTGTTGATGGCGGACAGACCACGGTTGACATTATAAATGAGCGCATAAACGGCATAGAACTGCGCGACAAGGAGGAATGACTCTGCAGCAAACATCATCGTATTGACAAAATAAGCAATGATAGTTCCGAAAAGGCCTGTAATCAAGGTCACACGGATTACAGATTTTGTGATGTTAACTCTTCTGCTGAGTTCCTTCTTGGCCGAGATGCGAACAATAGCAGTATACAGGCCGAACATCGAGAGGCTGGCGACAATTGTTGGCCAAAGAATCGCTTCTGTGAATTCTCCCTTACCTGCAGGCCCCAGCAGACGCGATACAATAATCGATTGCAGTATTGTTGTTACTTGCACAAACAGCTTGCTTGACAGCAATTGAAAGAGCGAATTCTCCTTTAGAAGTTTGAGTAGTTTGTGCATTATGTTAGATATTAACAGGCCGATTCAGAATAGCTGCTCAAGAAGCTTGAAGGGATAACGGGTAATGTCGAGCAGGAGGTTGAGCGCGCCGGGAGATGAGGGGAGATTTTTACGGTAGGCCCTAAGGTGGTCGGCGAGGATGCGGCGGTGAGAGGCCATGCCAGATGTAGAGGCGCCGCCAGTGCGCATAGTGACGAAATCGAGCGGAAGATAACGCGTGCGAAGGCGTCCTACATATATAAAACGCAGCAGCAGTTCGAAATCGGCTGCCACAGGGAAGGAGATGTCGTAGAGTCCCAGCCGGGTGTAAACATCGCGCAGGCAATAGAACGACGGATGGGCAGGCATGTAACCCAACCGCATCTTCCACCGGCGGAAACGGCGCGAGCTATAATAGCGCACCACGCGCGAAAGATCGCCAGGATCAACATAATGGATATCGCCATAGACGGCCTGAAGAACCTCGGATTGCCACTTCGCATCAGAGGCCGTGTCGGCTCCGGCGTCAGCTCCCATGTCGGCTCCGGCGTCAGCGAAGGCTTTAGCCACGCAGGCAAGCACATCAGGCGAAGTAAAGAAATCGTCGGAATTGAGCAGGCCGACCACATCGCCCGTGGCCCGATGCAGCCCCTTGTTCATGGCGTCGTAGATGCCACGGTCGCGTTCACTGACCAGCACCAGACGCTTGCCCTCATCTTCGTAGCGCTGCGCATAGCTGCGCACGATTTCAGCGGTCTCATCGCTCGAAGCCCCGTCGATGACGATATGCTCCACATCGCCATGCGTCTGCGCCAGCACGCTCTCCATCGTCGATCTTATGGTCGAAGCCGAGTTCCACGTCGCCGTCACTACCGTAATCCTCATCCTTTCAAAGTTTTATACCGCAATTAACCTCAAGATATGTTTTGATTTTTTCCGGATCGCAACCGCAGGCTCGCTTAATTTCAAGCACTTTGGCATCCACCAAAGTCCGGTACCACCACCCCTGAAAAAAATCCCACAAGAAGCCCTCCTTCCCGTCGAGGAAACCCAACTTAAAGAAATATCTATAACAAAAATAGGCAAATGCACGCCAAAACAGCGGTAGCCGTGCATAGCCATTTTTTTGAGAACGTTTGCGTTCTACAGCAGTTGCATAATGCGTCGATGATTCTTTACCTGTATTGCTGTTCAAATTAAATTCGTTATAGAGAAGCAGAGCGGCCTCTTTAGCAGCATATCCATTATGTTTCTGTATGAAAAAGGAAAGAGGCATACGATTGTCATCGATGAATTTACCTTTACAAGTATAAGTGTCACCATCTATGAGAAGATGTTCATCCATGATGCGATGTTCGTAGCGAGCTTTGCCACGGCGGAACATGCGAATCATACTGACCCCATTTACGATACCATGTTTGAGCACTCGCCCCATAAAAGCACGTCCAAGAGGAAAAACAAGACCAGAAATTCCTTCTGGCAATGTTGGAATCAACTCTTCCAATTCCTCCTGAAGGTCTGTGGTAAGATATTCGTCAGCATCAAGACGAAGAATCCATTCTGTATTTATGGGAAGATTATCCAACGCCCAGTTAAATTGCTCTGCCTGGTTTCCGGGCCATTGATGCTCTATGACATTCGCCCCATAGCTTTTTGCAATGTCTTGTGTTCCATCTGTTGAAAAACAGTCTACAACATACACATCAGAAGCAAATTGATTTACATTATCCAGACAACGGCCAATATGCTGCTTTTCGTCTTTTGTAAGAATTATTACCGTAACATCAAGCATCTTCTTATTTTTTACCGAACAGATAACCAAGGGCAAGTGTAAACACCGGGAAAAACATTTCGAGCATATATTTACTCATCTCTGAATTGGAATGATCGGTAAAATAATGCACGAACGAATTTGTTTCCATTTATCGAGTTTCAATTATAGTCCTTTTCTTTAAAAACTTTGCCGGATTGCCTCCCACCACAGTCCAAGGTTCGACATCTTTAAACACTGCCGCACGAGCACCTACCACAGCTCCTGTATGAACTGTGACATTCATTCCGACAAAAGCCTGAGCACCAACCCAAACCTGGTCTTCAATAAGAATCGGAGCAGTGATTAGATGATTATGTGGATCGGATATATCGTGACTCGCCGTGCACAGATATGTACCCTGGGAGATTGTCGAATGTTCACCGATTATTACAGGAGCAACATTGTAACAGTCTACATCAGATGCTATGCAACTATACTCCTTCATTATCAGATTAGCAGGATAGTATATTTTAGCAGAAGCATAAACATTGGCCGTTTCATGCACTTTAGCGCCAAACATTCGTAATAAAAATCGTTTCCATCCCATGAAAGTACTCCTGGGAAAAGGGCGAGCAAAAAGCGTCCATAGGATGCCCCAAAGCAATCGAATAATCTGATGTCGACGGCTCAAGACATTCTCATATTGACTCAAGTCAATTTTTCTTTCAGTCTGCATCTATTTAGAGATTAAATGCTCATACAGTTCTTTAGTACGGTCAGCTACCTCGGTCCAAGTAAATTTGCGTTCGACCAGTGAGCGACCGCGCAAACCCATATTGCTGAGAGTGGAATATGGAAGAGATGTCAGGCGGTTGAGTCCCTGAGCTATACTTTCGGCATCCGGCGCAATCAGAACAGCAGCATCTGTGGTGAACCCTTCCGGAAGATTGCAGAACTCAGTCTGGATTGTTGGAAGGCCATATGCCCATGCCTCAAGGATAGTCATAGGAAGGCCCTCGCTGAATGGTGATCTGCCTTATTTATGCATTCAATAACATCCCCAATAATTGAAGGTGACGACAACATATCACCACTATTTAAAAATAGGATATAATCTCCTGTGGCTAATCTTAGGCCTTTGTTCATAGCCTCATAGATACCTCGATCCTTTTCTCTGATGTGTTTATCGATTTTATCTCTATACTCTGAAATTATATCAGACGTTCCATCAGTAGAATATCCATCAACAACAATATATTCTATATCGGCTCTGGCTGATTGATTCAGAACGCATTTCAGAGTTTCTTCTATATTATTTTTATCATTATAAACTATAGTGACTATACTAATTTTCATCACATTTCCAAGTAATTTATTATCCTTATTTCGCTATCGACTTTAATTTCAAAGTATGGCACAAATGAATAAGATGGTCGTATTTAAGCAAATCTTTTTGAGCTGTCACATATGGGAAATATCTTTTGAACAAAGGGATAAATGCGGAAGCTATCAGTGCCGTAAGGACTGCACGCAAAAAGTGACTTTCATTGTGAAAGAACGATCTTTGAAAATAATAAGCTATCTCCATTATGGGCACTTGAATCAGGAGCACAATAACACTGTATCTACCGACATAAGACACGTATGGTAATTTCCCAATAGTTTTGCACAGGAAAAGCACCGTCATAACGAGTAAAGCAGAAATGAAGTATGCCGCCAATGGATTACCATAAAATACATTATCGAACATACTTATTTTTGAATCAGGAAGTATCACCATTAATAAATATGCCAATCCAAAACAAAGGAATGCAAATAAAATGTTAAATTTATCCAATTTACAGGGGGGGAGAATTGCAGTACGTTTTAGTGCATATCCCATGTAGAAAAATGGCATCGCACTCAGTGCACTTCCCCAATAATAAGTAGGAGCGCCATCAGTAATTTGTGAAATTGAATATCCACCTATTCCGCACAAAACAATTAATAGGAATCTTGAAATCTCATTTTTTGTTAGTCTGGTAATCAATAAGAATATCAAATAACATTCGAATAAGCACACCAAAAACCAGATAGGCAAATTAGACGGAATTCCTTTCCACAAAATATCTATCACCGGGAATTCCTTTGGAGATACAGGCAGAAATCCCAATTTATATGCACCCCAATAAAACAAATCTCCGAGGATATAGAAAGTTACAAAGGGAATAATGAGTTTGTTTATTTTTTTACAAATTGATTCACGTCCATAGTCTTTAAAAAAGAGACCGGAAAGAACAAAATAAAGTGGCATTCGTAACTGCTTGTCCCCTGGGAAAATATTTACAAGACCACAGTGATAACATATTACCAAAAGTATACATACACCTTTTGCTAAATCTATAAATTCAATACGTTTTGTAGATTTATCTATTACTGATTCCATTAATTATTGTTTCAACAAATTATAATAAACGGTTTTTGTACGGTCAGCTACCTCGGTCCAAGTAAATTTGCGTTCGACCAGAAAGCGGCCGCGCAGGCCCATTTCGCTCAGAGATGAGAGCGGAAGAGAAGCAATGCTATAGAGGCCATGTGCTATACTTTCGGCATCCGGCGCAATCTGAACAGCAGCATCTACAGTGAATCCTTCCGGGAGATTGCAAAATTCCGTCTGGATTGTAGGAAGGCCATAGGCCCATGCCTCAAGGATAGTCATAGGAAGACCCTCGCTGAAAGATGGCAGAATAAACGCATCCGCATCTATATATGCCTGTTCCTTTGCATCCCCAAACAGAGGACCTACGAGAGTGACCACATCGTTCAAACCGCAACCATCAATCCGCGCCTGCAGCTGCTCTGCGAATCCGCCCTGATTCCAACCCGCGACTTTTACTTCCCATTGTTTCAGGAAAGGTGAATTCTGCTCCTTAAGGATGTTCAAAGCCTCCACCAGTTCGGAAAGGCCTTTCTTCGGATGAATACGGCCAAGATATAGGAGAGTACGCTTTGCCTCCCCCCTATTGGAACGTCGGTTAAGAATCTCTTCAATCGGGATGTCGGGGAGAGTGACACCATTGGGGATGATTTCCACCGGATTCGTCAGGCCGAACTTTCGGATGCTTTCTTCTTCCGATCGGCAAAGCGCATGTAGGCAGTGTGCACGACGAAGATTGCTAAACTCGAAAAGATGTCCAACAATCGCCTTCTTCCAATGTGATCGAGTCACTGCCCACGGATCAAGCATACCATGCGGCTCTACTAAAATGCGAGAAGCAGGATGACGGCGTCCATAACGCAATGCCGCCATAGAATGCCACATCCATATGCCTTGCACATGCACTATGTCCGGATTTAGACTTTCAATCTGTCTGAAAATATCGGTAGAAAACCCAAGAGTTTTCAACACGGGGAGATTCCACCGATGGTATCGGCGACAAATCACACCTATTTCCATTAGCTCATGCTCAACGACAGGATCAAAATCGCAGGCTAAAATGCTTACGTTTACTCCAGATCGCTGAAGTGCAATGGAAAGATTATGGATAGTAGCAAACAGGCCTCCGGCGCCTTTGTTAAGCGCAGACGTTAGAAGGCAAGCACTTACAGGCCTATTCATCGGTAAGAATTTTTATTAAATCCTTCTCAAACCGGTCGCTTTGAAATGTTTTGGCATAATCGAACACCGCTTTCGACATAGCGTCACGTGCCGAACGGTCATCGAGCAGCCGCGCCACAGCTTCAGCTATCGCATCTTCATCTTTCACGGGGACAAACACTCCGGGAAAATCGTCGGCAAAACCGGAAGCATGGGTTGTGACGATAGGAACGCCGAAGCCAGCCGCCTCAAGTAATGATCCGGCAAAACCTTCGGCAAGAGTCGGGAAAAGATATATATCCGCTTTACGAAACTCCTGAGCCAATTGCTCTTTATTGAGATAACCTGTAAAGATTACGTCAGAGAAACGCGAGTCTGTAACCAACCTTTCAGGCATCGGACCTATTACCCGTAGAGAAACCTCGGGATAATGCTCCTTAAGCTTTTTGAATGCACGGTAGGCATAGGAGAACCCTTTGCGTATGGGTTCGTTGCCTATCCATATCAGTCGGCCTTTTATAGGTTCATTCTGATATTCAGTCGATTTGATTGAAGATTTGTAAGGAACGATATTTACCTTTGATTCATCGAAGTTGGGACTGCGGCGAAGTGAATCGCGAACATAAGCCGAAGGGACAAGATATTTGTCAGCAGTCGAGAGCAGTTCATCGATATATTTCATGCGCAGAGCGCTTTCCGCCTCAAATCCGGCTTTAAGATACTGCAATTCAGAATATTCGGATATAGTAGCAACTTCGTTTGCTAAGTCGGCAAAGATATATGGGTTCTCGTAAATATCGGTGAGCACACGAAGTCCCTTTGACTTTGCATATTTCGTAAATTCCAGATTTTCAATGAACATAGCATACAGCCAGTTGGCCATCCCTACTCCATGACTAATCATCTCCCGGGCGCCACCTTGATAGACACATTCCAGATTGCTTAAACGCCCTGACGACGAGAAGCGATCAAGGATAATACGCCATTGCCAGCGATCGTTGGCAAAGATTTTTTCTTTCGGAATGTTGGGCTTGCGGTTCTGTAAGCGGTCGGTAACAATATTCCCAAGTCCTAATTTCGAAATAATCATGCTCAATTTGCCTATAGAGCTATCCCGATAAGAGTCAGTATACAGAGCCTCGAGCATTCCCTGCGAATTAAGAATTTGTGGAATACTATATCTTCTACGTGCGCCATATTGACTTACTATCACTTTTGGTATTTCCATCTTTGATTAATGAACACACCCCTCCTTACGGGTGAAAAACTTATATCCTTCTGCGCTTTTAATTCTTCTGCATGGAATGCCTCCGTAGACCGTTTCGGGAACATCCAAACTTTTAGTCACCACTGCCCCAGCTGCCACCACACTCTTGTCGGCGATGAATACGTCATTAAGAATGGTGGTTTTTATTCCGATAAAGCAATAGTTTCCGATTCTGATGGGCAATGCCACCTGACAATTTTCGGCAACATTTATACTATGTGTAAGAAATGTGGAGCCATAGCCAGCTATCTGACAAAAACTGCCGATATAAATCCCACCATTGCAGTCGAAAAAATGGCGCGAGGTGATTCCCGTTTCGCGTCCCACTATCATTTCACATTTTCGGTCGGGCGAAGCATGAAAAAATTCAAAATTGGACAGGCGTGTGGAGTATCCAGTGATTAAATTCAGATTACCAAGGTTGGAATTCTCCCCCATTACCAGCCGATCGATAGGTTTTACCAACGTTAGTGAGCCTATTGTGGCTCCCGAAGCCATCTCCAATTCATGACAAAGCAAGATTGACTTCCCAACTTTTGCGCCCTTTGCAATCCTGAACCCAAAACAGCAATTAAGAATTGGACGCCTCAGGCTCCACGGGAAAATAAAGAGAAAAGTTTGAAACAGAATTTTCAGCATTGGGAAAAGGCAATTTTCTTTTTACGATCAGGCAAATAGTGTAAGAATGGGTAAACAAATACCGCATAGAACACTAATCCGGAAAAGAAATTATTGGTTGAGTGAGTCAAAATATGTAAAGCCGCTGTCAATAATGCAAAATACAGAAGGAGTGAAATCTGAGAGTGCTCTTTCTTGCGCCAGAGAACACCCATGATATAACCTATAATTAAGAATTTAATGAAACCCAAAATACCGAATGAAGCGTATGCGTCAAAATACCCCGTCATCGTCTTTCCGGTAGCTGTTAACCTCCCAGTATACTTTGAATAACTTAAGTTAAACATTAGCCCCTGCTTTCCGGAAGCGCCAATAAATGATTTTGGGATATAATCACGAATAATTCCATTCCAGTTGGAGCCACCCCAATCGTATTGTCCGGAAGCGGCAACCATATTAATCCCTAAAATGGCATTATTAATCTCATTTTCGTTATTTAACAACTTCTCTCGGGAATTGGAAAGATCCATGCTTTCTATATTCTCTCCTACAGACATTTTCCCTCCGTAGGAGTTCTGACGATATTGAGCAATCACAGTGGATGAGAACATCCCAACAAGGAAAAAAGCTGGTATAATATATCTAACTGTCTTATACATTCCGGGAGTGAGTTTAATCATCCAAAAATAGCATATGATAAGAAAGAAATAGATAGCATTCGCTCTGCGAGCCTGAAAGACAAGTAGATCGAGAGCGCTCAAAACAAGGAGAAAGAGTATAAATTTATATGCGTCGCGATATTTCTTATAGGGATAGCTTAGAGCTATCATCACGAGCACCAAAGAATAGTTGATATAATTAGCAAAGAACTTGATTACTACGAAAGTGCCGCTAACTTTGCCACCTTTATATTGTCCGCGATTGAGCATATATGCCACAAGGCCAACAACGCAAAATAAAGCTGCAGTCTTTATTATTTTGTCATATTGCAAATTGTGTACCGTTATCGGTTGATTTGGACGGACTTTTGCACCCAAGTTAAAACCGAACCATAGAGCAAGTGAGCACGTAATCATACATACAAGCGAAAGTGACATATATGCGCTGTTAGCATGGGTATATAGCATTACGGCGTACAGCTGCGGCGCAACAAAGGTCAGATTTACACATCCTGTAAGGAATGTGTATCGAAACACCCCCATCGGCTTGAAGAAATTCGAGACAAGCATAAGGGTATTTACGGCTATGAAAAGCCAGAATAACTGTTCGGCCATTGTCAGTCGGTGAAATTGTGTTTAGCCTTATATTCACGGAACCAAGCGACGGTTCGTCTAATTCCCTCGTTTAGAGGAGTATCCGGGCGATAACCGGTCGCTTCCGCAAGTGCTGAAGAATCAGCATAGGTCTGATATACATCACCCTGCTGCATAGGTAGGTATTTCTTCTTAGCCGGACGCCCTATTTCATGCTCAATACATTCAATATAATCCATGAGTTTAGTAGGTTTGGAACACCCTACGTTATAAATGACGTAAGGAGCTACTGAAGAAGATGGGTCGGCTGTCAGATCGTCCCAGTCCGGATTTCCTGAAGGGATAACGTCAGCGATTCGAACAACAGATTCAACAATATCATCAATGAACGTAAAATCGCGAAGCATATCGCCATTGTTGAACACCTTAATCTCTCGATCTTCCATCATAGCATCCATGAAAAGATAAGGCGACATATCGGGGCGACCCCAAGGTCCATAAACAGTAAAAAAACGCAGACCGGTAGTCGGAATACCATAGAGTTTTGAATATGCATGAGCCATCAGTTCATTGCTCTTTTTGGTAGCTGCATAAAGGCTTACGGGATGTGCAATGCCATCTTTTTCGGAGAAAGGCACTTTACCATTCAAGCCGTAAACGCTCGATGATGAGGCGTATACGAGATGTTTCACCTGATTATGGCGACAACCTTCCAGAATATTAATAAATCCATCGATATTGCTCTCGATGTAGGCATGAGGATTTTTGATTGAATAACGAACTCCAGCCTGAGCAGCAAGGTTGATTACCTTATCAAAGTTTTCATTAGCAAAAAGCATCGCCATAGCATTAGTATCCTCAAGATTCATTCGGATGAACCTGTATGTATCCCATTTTTCCGAATTATAGAATTTATACCATGGAAACCCTTCTGCAGAATCACTTACTTTAATTCCTTGCTGGCGAAGGCGGTTAAGCTTTAGATCAGTTGAATAATAATCATTAATGTTGTCAAGACCGACGACATGATGACCAGCTGCGCTTAAGCGAGCAACGACATAGCTTCCGATAAACCCGGCCGCGCCGGTGACTAATATCTTTGACATGACAATTTACATTAAACTTTTGAGGTGGGGAGGAGGGAGGAGGAGAGCCAGTAGAGGAGGGCGAGGGTGGAACCGGCGGCGAGGATGTAGCCTTCGGCGATGCCGAGGACGAGGAGGGCGAGGAGCAGGGGGAGGTAGAGGCTTCTGGCTTTCAGGGCGGGGATGAGCAGGGCGAGGTTGAGAGCGAGGAAGAGCAGGAGGCCGAGGATGCCGGTCTGGGCCAGAAGGCCGAGGTAGAGCGAGCCGGGTTCGCAGTTGGGCGACTGAGCTATCACTTCGTCGGAGTAAACGGAGTGGTGGTAGACTGTCTGGCGGCCTACGCCGATGCCGAAAAGCGGAGCCGTGCGGAATTCCTCGATGCGCGACTCCCAGAGCGGGGTGCGTGAGGATGCGGCCGAGCCACAGGCGATATTGAGCTGATGCTTAAAGACGAAGGCGTCGGTTGCGTTGCTGTCAAGGCTGAGCGAGGCAAGGGAGGCTGCGCCTACGACTATGGCGGAGATGATGGCGCGGCGGTTGTGGGCGAGGGCCCATACAGCAATCAGGCCTACGGCGAGGGCCACGGCGGCTATGCGCGAGGTGCCTACGAGCACCATGAGCGGCATGGGGAGGATGGCGGCGAGAAGGGCGATGGCGTTACACCGTCGGGTGGATTGCAGGCAGTAGAGAGCCACGAGAGCCACGGTGCAGAGAGCGGCGATGTGGGAGAGCCCTACCCCGCCGAACAGGATGCCGTGGAAGGGCTGCTCTATGGTGATATCGTTAAGACGGTACCAGAGGTATTTGGCGGCGGAGAGCCACTGGAGGATGGTACAGAGGCCGAGGATGGCCCACAGGGAGGCGCGGCGCAGGCGCGTGAGCATCGGTGTGAACAGGAGCGGGCCGAGGGCTGCGAGCATCAGGGCGAAGTAGGCCAGACGCATCCAGGGGTGATACATTGAGGCGGGATCCTGGCGGAATGTGCCCACGCAGGCCTCCAGGAGTATTAGCAACGGGATAAGGGCCAGAGCGAGACGGCCTGATCGGAGCGCTGTCCTGTTTTCTTGTTTTCCTTGTTTATCGGGCCGGAAGAGCAGACCCAGAAGAAGTAATAGCACGAGCAGGGAGGCGTAGATGAGTGTGGAGCCTCCGGTGCCACCGTCTACTAAAAATAGCTTCACCGCAGCCAACACGGCGGCCACCACGGCACAGAGCCATGCGGCTACGCGCGGGCTGAGGGCGATGGGCGGAATATACGGGAGGGTGAACAGCTTCATTTTGTGGAGGTTATGAGGTCTATTGAGCTTGGGATTCGAGGCGCAGAGCCATGCGCAGACGCGGATGGAGCGAAGGGCGACGCAGCAGGGCGTCGTAGATCTTTGCAGGCTCCGGCAGGCCGGAAGAAGGCCATGAGAGCGAACTGTTGAGCAGGGCCAGCAGAGTCTCGTCGGAGAGCGAGGCCAAGACCGACGGGCTCCCGAGTGAAGATGACAGTCGGTGCGAAGATGATTGGAGGCTGCGGAGTGTATCCTGAGGGATCCGGCCAAGGGCTGAGGCGCGGCGCAGCAGGTCAAGGCGGCGCAGATGCTCGGATGTGACGGATAACCGGCTGGCTGACAAGCCATCACGGCTTGCTGGCAGGCTATCACGGATCCATTCGGAAAGACGGTGCGACAGCCAGTTGCGTTGTTTAGGCGTCAGCTCCGAGGGCAGGAGCGAGAGCAGTATGTTGGCTATAAACGAGGGTGCAACAGCCTGAGCGTCAGCCTCCCATGCCTCAAGGATGCGGGCCGTGGAGCGCCGGCGGATGGCCTCCGGAGTGGGATGCCCGTAGGCGAAGCGGTAGAGGAAATCGTAGCTTTCAAAGAGCACGGGGAGCATAGCCGGGGCGACGCGTGGCAGGCGAAGCTCCATGCGGATGCAGAGCTGCTGCATCTGCTCATTGAGGCGTGCTGTTGCCGGAGAAGCCACGGGTGGATAGTCCTGACCGCCCTCATCGGTGAAGGCTGCCATGAGGTAGCGGGCCTCATAGGTAAGTTCCAGAGCCGAGGCGTCGTCATGTGCGGTATGCCGCGTTGCTTCGCGCAACTGAGGCTGCCCGGAGGCGGCCAGGTCGGGAATTTGCGGGAGCTGTCGGCTGGGGTCGGGATTCATGCGAGAGATTAGCTTTGAGGCACTTTGCTGAGCAGGCCCAGAGGGATAAACGGGAGAGCCAGGGCGCATACTCCTTTGATTTCCACCACGATACGGCGGTCGTTGCGGATCTTGCGCACATAACCTTCATATCCTTCGAATCCGCCGCCCATGACGCGCACACGGTCGCCCTTGGCGAAGTCGTCGCGATGGTAGACCTCGCATCGGTCGTTGTCGCCGGCGGTGAGGAGCATGAACAGGCGCATTTCGCGTTGCGAGATGGGGTGAAGGCGTCTCGAATCGGCATAGCGGTAGATCCAGAGAGCCGGTAGACGGCCTTCACGGGCATCACGCTCTATATCAAGCGCTTGTGAGGCCAAAGTACGGATAAAAAGGAGATGGGCCACTATAGGTCGCGGCTCCGACCATCGGCCGTCGGCCAGGCGGATACGTTCACGCGGGCAAAATGTCTCAACGCCCATGTCAGCGAGAGCAGCCTCAAGGGCTACGGTGCGCGGCGTCCTGACGGCAAACCACTGAGGGGCTATGTCAGCTTCCTCTGAAAGCAATGTGACTGGAATAATACAGGCTGAAAATCAGCCATTTGAAAGGTGGCCGCCTATTATTCTTCCTCCCCCCGGCGGCTGCAAGGGGAGATAAACACAACTGCGGCCCGCTCTTTGCCTGCAGATCCCGACATGGGGATGTAACGGCAAACTCGGGCCACCCTCTCTCCTTCTGACACAAAGGGCTCTGAGGGTCGTGTGAGCCTGATTAGCAGCCATATTGGCGCTCCAGGAGGAGGCCGGGCTGCAGGATGGCTTTTCCAAATGCAAAGGTATATAAAAATGGGCACTTTTACCCCCCCCGAATGTTAATTTTTGTTAAGCAAAACTTAACATTCGGCGGCGCTTCGCGGCGGACGGAAATAAATGCTTACATTTGCTTTAAAGAGCAGATATGGTTCCGGGGATGCAGAGGCATCCGGCCCTAAATCTGCCAAAAGCCTTAGAGAAAGCTAACGCAAAGAGCCTTCAACTTCTCGCGAAGGCTGCCAAAGCCAACGCGAAGACTGCCAAGGCCGGCTTTAAGGCCCAACAAAGCAAACCTGACAGAAGAAAAAGCAATCCTTGCCGTATACCTAATTAATAAAGAGGCTGACATAATCTATCTACCGGTAACAATTCGAGTCGCTTACAAAAACCGATGTTTAACCTCTAAACCAACAAATTAGTTTGCAATCCATGAAACTCACAACCACGTTGGCCATGGCTCTGCTGTGTGCAGGGACAGCTATGGCCGAAACCGTCGCGATTTCCACGCCAAAAACGACGCTGGCCTATGATGCCACCAAAGGCGAACGCCTGCAGTATCTCTACTACGGCACGCGCCTGAGCGACACCGACCTGAAAGCCACCGCCGAGACGGCCGAAAAGACAGAAGGCTACCAGGCTTTCGGCACCAACTGCCCCTTCGAACCTGCCATTGCGGCCATTCACGCCAACGGCGACGCCTCGCTCGACCTGAGGGTGGACGATGTGACCACCGCTACGCAAGGCGATGGCAGTCAGCTGACTACGATTAAGCTCAAAGACACAGCCTACCCCTTCACCGTGGCCCTCAACTATCTGACCTACCCTGATGCGGAAGTGATCCAGACCTGGAGCGAGATTACCAATGGCGAAGGTGGCCCCGTCACTCTGGAGAAGTTTGCCTCGGCTGAACTTCCCGTACGCCGCGGCGACGTCTGGCTGTCAAGTTTTTACGGCACATGGGGCAACGAGGCCCGACTGCTGGAGGAGCCGGTCACACCCGGAATGAAAACGGTGAAAAACCGCGACGGAGTACGCAACTCGCAGGATGCCCACGGCGAGGTGATGATCTCGCTTGACGGCAAGCCGCAGGAAAACCATGGCCGGGTAATCGGTGCAGCCGTCTGCTATACAGGCCCTTACAAAATCAGCATCGATACGCAGCATGACAACTGGCACCGCCTTTTCGCCGGTATCAGCGAGGATATGTCGGCCTACAAGCTTGAACCCGGCGAGACCTTCGCCACTCCCAAAGTAGCTCTGAGCTACTCTACCGAGGGTAAAGGCGGAGTAAGCCGCAATTTCCACCGCTGGGCACGCCGCCACGCGCTGGCCAACGGCGACAAAGAGCGCAAGGTGCTCCTGAACTCGTGGGAAGGCGTCTATCTTGACATCACCGAGCCGGCCATGGACAGCATGATCAAGGATGTGGCCGCCATGGGCGGAGAGCTCTTCGTGATGGACGACGGATGGTTTGGCGACAAATACCGCCGAGTAAAAGACAATTCGTCGCTGGGCGACTGGGTTACCGACCGCGTGAAGCTGCCCCACGGCATTCAGGCGCTGGTAGACAAGACCAACAAGGCCGGCATCAGTTTCGGCATCTGGATAGAGCCCGAAATGGCCAACACCGTATCGGAGCTGTACGAGAAACATCCCGACTGGGTAATCAAGGCGCCCGCACGCGATGTGGCCACAGGCCGCGGCAGCACACAGATAGTGCTCGATCTGGGCAATCCGGCAGTGCAGGACTTTGTGGTGGGCGTGGTAGACACCCTGATGACCAAATACCCCGATATCAACTACATAAAGTGGGACGCCAACATGGACGTCAAGACCATGGGGTCGCAATATCTGACTGCTGACCGCCAGAGCCACACATATATAGCGTATCACCGCGGGCTGGAGAACGCCCTGAAGCGTATCCGCGCCAAATATCCCGAACTCACCATCCAGGCATGCGCCTCGGGCGGCGGCCGAGTGAACTACGGGTTCCTCCCCTACTTCGACGAGTTCTGGACCAGCGACAACACCGACGCCCTGCAGAGAGTCTACATGCAGTGGGGCACGTCGCACTTCTTCCCCGCCATCGCCATGGCCTCGCACATCAGCGCTTCGCCCAACCATCAGACCGGACGCCGCGTGCCGCTGAAATTCCGTACCGACGTGGCCATGTCGGGACGACTGGGGATGGAGCTGCTCCCCTCGCAGCTGAGCGCTCAGGAGCGCGAGGTGTGCAAGAAAGCTATCAAGGAATACAAGGAGATACGTCCGACGGTGCAGTTTGGCGACCTCTACCGCCTGATTTCACCCTACGAAGGGAAAGGCGTGGCATCGCTGATGTATGTGAACGAGGCGAAGGACGAGGCCGTATGCTACTGGTATCGTCTGGAGAACTTCGTCAACGGCCACTACCCCACTCTGGTGATGGCCGGGCTCGATCCGAAGGCCACATACCGCATCAGCGAGGTAAACAGCCTGGGACGCAGGCCAATGCAACTGGAGGGCAAGACCTTCACGGGTGCCTACCTGATGGATCACGGCGTGGAAATGCCTGAAAATTACGAGGATGCATCAGCCGACGAGCGCCAGTTCTCGTCGAGGGTGCTGAAACTGACTAAGATTTAGAGCATATAACCGAATAGGGAACAGATGAGAGTGTATCGTAATTCGATTTTTTACGATGCACTCTCTTTTTTGCGCTCTGAGGTTTCGATATTTCAAAAAGCATTATTTTTATTGATAAAAAAATCATTAGTGTCCACTAAAAAAACATAAGATTTCTTTGAAATTATTGAAATTCAACTTGTTGCAATGGATTTTAAGGTGCGACGATTTGAAATTAACTTTGCAGTCTGAATCAGGCTGTTATGTTAAAAGACAAGTACGTTTTTGCCCAATTAGTCAAGTTTCTTGACAATGACAAGTTTCGTCACATCGTAGATAAATATGATGGAGACAAGTATGTAAAGAGTTATACTTGTTGGAATCAACTACTTACGATGATGTTCGGGCAACTTTCAAATCGCGAGAGTCTCCGAGATCTCATCGTTGCTCTGGAGGCCCATGCCGGGAAAGTTTATCACCTCGGAATCGGGAAATCCGTAACGAGGAGTAATCTTAGCAAGGCTAACGAACAGCGGGATTACCGCATCTTTGAGGAGTTCGCCTTCTTCATGATTGCGGAAGCCCGCAGGCGCCGGATACAGAAAATCTTCGAGCTTGAGGGTCATGTCTACGCCTTTGATTCAACTACGATCGACCTATGTCTGTCGGTGTTTGAGTGGGCGAGGTTCCGTAAGCATAAGGGTGGCATCAAGATGCACACTTTATGACGTGGAAGCGCAAGTACCTGCTTTCGTGCATATTACCGAGGCTAAGGTCCATGATTCAAAGGCTATGCCGGAGATTCCGTATGAGAAAGGAGCCCACTATATCTTCGATCGTGGATATAACGATTTTGAAAATCTTTACACGATAAACCGCATAGAGGCTTTCTTTGTCGTCAGGGCGAAAACCAATGTCAGGTTCAAGCCTGTGACTTGGCAACGGAGGCTCCCTGAGAACGTGGTTTCCGATGC